>ERZ1027247.6-NODE-6-length-209303-cov-17.756060_pt1 | contig 209303 bp, 155 predicted proteins | sample MGYA00519262_ERZ1027247 | MGnify/ENA primary metagenome ERZ1027247 (study PRJEB26926, sample SAMN06164776) | human gut metagenome | biome: ENVO:00009003; feature: ENVO:2100002; material: ENVO:00002003 | host: Homo sapiens | place: USA | collected 2012 ... | reverse complement strand
CGAGATCTAGTACGGTCTCGTGGGCTCGGAGATGTGTATAAGAGACAGGGATAGGGAATGGCGGGACGGGAAACGGCGGCATGACGGGAGAGGAACAGGGTAAGGGGGACAGTATTGGAGTGACGGGAATGAGACGGGGAGAGGCGGGATGGAATCATTGGCGGGTCGAGAGCGGTAAACAATATGGGAGCAGGTGCGGCGGGTTGAGGCGGAGGGCTGGGGTTTTCGCCTCACCCCGGGAAAGTTTACCGCCGATTTCCTGGATGCGGGGCAATAACTCGGTAAATTTCGCGTCTTTTAATAAATCAATACCCGCGCCTTATGAAAAAGCTGATTTTATCCCTGTTTTCGTTGTTTGCCGTTTTCGCGGGTGTTCCGCATAGCCTGGGGAGCCCTGCTCCCGAGGAGGTTCGGGCGTCGCAGCCCGGCCGGGAGAGGCGGCACGGGGGTTACTCGAAGGACAACTGGACGGTTTATTACGAGGGCCGGAAGGTGAAGGGTGCTTCGGCATCGTCGTTCACGGATCTCGGCGGCGGGTACGGTAAGGACAACTGGACGGTGTTTTACCGCGGCCGGAAGGTCGAAGGGGCATCGGCTTCGTCGTTCGAGAGCCTCGGGAACGGGATAGGGAAAGACATCTGGCATACCTACCACTACGGGGAGCGGGATGACGGGAGCGCGTTGTCGGGCGAAAGGCTGGGCGGCGGTTACTCGAAGGACAGCTGGACGGTGTATTACCGTGGCCGGAAGGTGGACGGGGCGTCGGCGATGACCTTCGAGAGTCTCGGAGACGGGTATGGAAAGGATGCCTGGAAGGTATTTTACATGGGCGGGGAGGTGAAGGGCGCCTCGGCACAAACGTTCGAAGAACTCGGGGAAGGATACGGGAAAGACGCATGGAAAGTCTATTACCGGGGGAAAGAGCTGCCGGGGGCATCGCCCGGTTCGTTCGAAGTGCCGCGCGACAGCTGGTGAGAAATGGCCGCCACCGGTATAATGACAGTGCCCTTCCGAACGGAAAGGCACTGTTTTTGTTTTCCGCAGGGTAAACCCCGAGACGGAATGAGCAGATTCAAACCCCACATCGCCCTGCTGATATGCAATATCGTATGGGCCATGGACTACCCGTTTTACAACATCGTATTGCCGCACTATGTCCACCCGATGGCCATGGTGGCGGGATCGCTGGTCGTCACGGCGCTTTTTTCGCTCGTGCCGCTGCTGTGGCAGAAGGCCGAACGGGTCGCGCGCGCCGACATCCGCAAGCTGATCGGCGCCGCGCTGCTGATCGGAGTGCTGCGCAAGGTATTCATCATGTACGGACTTTCGATGACTTCGCCCATCGACGGATCGATCATCGACACCATCGTCCCGCTGCTGGTGCTGCTGCTCTCCGTATTGCTGGGCATGGATCGCTTCACAAAGCTCAAAGTCTCGGGGCTGGTGCTCGGCATGGCCGGCGCCGTGGCCGTGGTGCTGACGGGCGCGTCGTCGTCGCACCAGCATTCGCATGTCTGGGGCAACGTGATGATCATGCTGTGCGCCTGCGCCACGTCGCTGTACATGGTGTGGTTCAAAGCCCTGGTTGCCAGGTACCGCATCACCACCGTGCTGCGCTGGGTATACTGCGTGGCGGCCGTCGTTGCGCTGCCCTTCGGGCTGAAGGAGATCATCCACACCGACTATGCCGCCATAGCCGGCCATGCGCTTTTCCCGACGCTCTTCGTGCTGACGGTGCCGACCTATCTGCCGAACCTGATGCTGAACTATGCGCTCAAGAGCGTACCGGCCACGGTGTCGAGCATCTACACCTACCTGCAGCCCGTGCTGGCGATCGCCATTTCGGTCGGGATGGGGCTGGACAAGCTGCATGCCGATACGGTGGTCTTCGCGCTGGTGATCTTCGTCGGCGTGGCGCTCGTGCTGCGTTCCTACTCCGTGCCGCCGCGCCATCCCGTGCCGCCGGCCGCGCCGCCGCACTGACCCGGGGCGGGGAATCCGGCAGCATCGAACAGTCCGGAATGCGGGTTGGCAGGACACACGGCGTGCCCGTCCCCGAATTCGGTGAATACGAATATCGGGACGGAGTATTGCCTGAATGCAAAAAGGAGAGCCTTTGGCTCTCCTTTTTTAGTGTGCGGGTAGTTGCAGGGCGGAACCCTTGCAACCTCCTGCGGACTATTCTGCGGCGGTAACCGAGAATTTGATGACTGCCTTGACCTCCTTGTGGAGTTTGGCGGTTGCTTCGTATTCGCCGACGGTCTTGATGCCCTCTACGGCGATCAGCTTGCGGTCGAGTTCGATGCCTTTGGCAGCCAGGGCCTCGGCCAGGTCGGTGGCGGTAACCGTACCGAAGAGCTTGCCCTCCTCGGCCTTCACGGCCAGCGTGAGCGGCAGGTTGGCGATGGTCTCGGCGAGTGCCTGTGCGTCGGCAAGGATCTTGGCGTCCTTGTGTGCGCGCTGGCGGAGGTTCTCGGCGAGCACCTTCTTGGCGGATGCGGTGGCAGCCTTTGCGTAACCCTGGGGAATCAGGTAGTTGTTCGCATAACCGGGCTTTACGGTCACGATGTCGTTGGCGTAGCCCAGGTTTTCCATATCTTTGATCAGAATAACTTCCATTGTCTCTTCCTCCTTTAATTATTTCATGCAATCGGTTACGAAGGGCAGGATGGCGAGGTGACGCGCACGCTTCACGGCCTGGGCCACCTTCTTCTGGAACTTCTGCGAAGTACCCGTCAGGCGGCGGGGAAGGATCTTACCCTGCTCGTTGAGGAATTTCTTGAGGAACTCCCCGTCCTTGTAATCCACGTATTTGATGCCGAGTTTCTTGAAACGGCAGTATTTCTTTTTCTTGACGTCGACCGATACCGGGTTGAGGTAGCGGATTTCAGACTGTGCTTTGTTCTCCTGTGCCATGGTTTACTCCTCCTGTTTGTTAGAAAGTTTTGCACGACGCTTCTCCGAGTATTCCACGGCGAACTTGTCCTGCTTGAAAGTAAGGAAACGGATGATGCGCTCGTCGCGGCGGTACTGCGTTTCGAGCGTGCCTATGAGCGAGCCTTCGCCCGTGAACTCGACCAGGAAGTAAAAACCGGTGGTCTTCTTCTGAATAGGGTAGGCGAGCTTGCGAAGGCCCCACGACTCCTTGTTCACAATCTGACCGCCGTTCTCGGTGATGACACCCTGGAATTTGTCAGCGACCTCCTGCACCTGTGCATCGGACAGAACCGGTGTGACAATGAAAACGGTTTCGTAATTGTTCATAATACGTATTAAAATTAGTTAATTGTCCCTCAATGGGGTTGCAAATATACGGATTATTTGTAAAATAGCAAAGCCGCGCACCTTTTTTTCGGTTTTATCGCCGTATCTTTGAACCGATTCTGCCGCCGGGGTCAGTCCCGGGTGTACGGACAGCGGCCGCAAAGACGGGGAAAGTGCCGGGGCGTGTTTGCCTCCGGAGCCGGAAACGGGCGGTGCCGGCCCTCGCCCTGCTGCGGAAAAGGGGATGGAAATGGAGCCCGGAACAGGATTTGCCCCGGGTTTCGGCGGTCGGCCGGCGGCGGCCTATTGCAACTGGTCGATCACGTCGGTGATGCGCGAGAAGACCTCCTCCATTGAACCGGTACCGTTGACCGAGGCATATTTGCCCTGGGCGGCGTAGTAGTCCGAGACGACGGCGGTCTGCTGGCGGTAGACGTCGAGGCGGCCGCGGATCACCTCTTCGGAGGCGTCGTCGGCACGTCCGGAGTCTTTGCCGCGGAGCAGGATGCGCTGGACGAGTTCTTCCTCGGGGACGTGGATGTCGACCATGATGTCGACCTTCAGCCCGTGCCCGGCGAGGAGCTTGTCGAACTCCTCGGCCTGCACCGTGGTACGGGGGAAGCCGTCGAAGATGCAGCCCTTGGCATGTTTGTGCTGGGCGACATAGTTGGCGACCATGCCGATGACGATTTCGTCAGGGGCCAGTTTGCCAGCTTCGATGTAAGATTCCATGCTGCGTCCGAGTTCCGTGCCGCGGCGGATCTCGTCGCGGATAACCTCGCCCGTCGAGACATGCTCGATGCCGTAGTGTGCTTTGAGCCGTTGTGCCTGCGTGCCTTTACCGCAGCCCGGCGCACCGAATAAGACGATGTTTATCATATGTAGAAGCCGAATTTGGGATTTACCGGACAAAAATACGCTAAATTTTTGGGAAAGAGTAAAGAATCCGTAATTTTGTAAAAAAATTTATAATATGGAAAAGAAACGACGCACCGAAATCGCCGAGCTGGGTGAATTCGGCCTGATAGACCTGTTGACCAAAGGGTTCGACCCGGCGGACGCTTCGACGCTCCGCGCTGCGGGCGACGATGCGGCGGTCGTCATGCCGCTGTCGGGCGAGGCGGTGCTCTGTTCGACGGACGCACTGCTGGAGGGCATAGACTTCGACCTGACCTATTTCCCCCTCAGGCACCTGGGATACAAGGCCGTGACGGTGGCCGCGAGCGATATACTGGCGATGAACGCACTGCCTTCGCAGCTGATGGTGTCGCTCGGCGTGTCGTCCAAAATGTCGGTGGAGGCGTTGCAGGATCTGTACGAGGGGATTGCCTTCGCGTGCAGGGAGCAGAGGATCGACCTCGTGGGGGGCGATACGAAGGCTTCGATGACCGGACTGGTGCTGGGCCTCACGGCGTTGGGACATGCCCCGAAGGAGAAGGTCGTGTCGCGCGGCGGCGCACAGCAGAACGACCTGATCTGTATTTCGGGCAACCTCGGTGCGGCGTATATGGGGCTGCGGCTGCTGGAGCGCGAGAAGCGGGTGCTCGCAGACGTGAAAGACCCGGAACCGAAGTTCGCAGGGTACGAATACCTGCTGGAGAAGTATCTCAAGCCGCGCCTGCGCAAGGACATTGTGGAGGCATTGGCCGAGGAGGGCATCGTACCGACGTCGATGATCGACCTTTCGGACGGGCTTTCCAGCGACCTGATGCAGATTTGCAAGGCGTCGAAATGCGGGGCCCGCATATACCTCGACCGGATTCCTATCGCAAGGCAGACCTATGCCTTGGCGGAGGAACTGAATGCCGACCCGGTCGTGGCGGCGCTCAACGGCGGTGAAGACCACGAATTGCTGTTCACGGTGCCGCTGGCCTTGCAGGAGCAGGTGATGCGCATGGGGTGCGTCGATGTCATCGGCCACATAACGCCCGAGTCGACGGGGGCATATCTGGTGACGCCCGACGGTGCGGATATCCGCCTCAAGGCGCAGGGCTTTCCCGAAAAGGAGTGATTCCGGGGACGGATCAGGGTTTTCCGGGAAGGAGTGAGGCCGTCGGAGGATCAGGGGATCCCCGGGAAGGGTAGTGCTGCGCGGGGATGCCCGGCGGGGAAAAACGGAAGCCGTCCGCAGCGATGCGGGCGGCTTTGTCGTACAAGGCGTATCCGGGAACCAGGTGCGGCGTGCGTAGCGTGTGTCTTGTGTCTTGTGCGGGGATGCGGGGAGGATTGTCCGTATGCCGCGCCGTGCGGGCCGGCGTGGGCGCTGTTCCCGGGGTTGAGCGCCGTGTGACGGGAGCGGAGTGTGCCGTGTATGCCGGAGCGTATGTGTGCGCTGTGCCCGGGCTGGCGGGACGGTGGCAGATACCGTTGCTTTGCGCAGGAGAATAAAAAAAGCTGCCACAGGGGCAGCTTCTGGTTTTGCATCCGGCCGGATTAAAGTGCGTTCACGTGCAGCTGGAGGGCGCTCTTCAGGTTTGCGGCCTTGTTCTTGTGCACGATATTGTGCTTGGCGAGCTTGTCCAGCATGGTGGTTACCTTGGGGAGCAGGGCTTCGGCGGCACTCTTCTCCGAGGTGTTGCGCAGTGCTTTCACGGCATTACGTGCTGTCTTGTGGTACAGACGGTTGTGGGCACGCTTGGCCGCGGTCTGGCGAATGCGTTTTTTCGATGACTTATGGTTTGCCATAATTCTGTGTTTTTTATTTTTACTTTTTCAGTTGCTAAATCGGTTCCAGCCGTGGCTGTGTGCGGATAGGCCTGAAGCCCGCTCCTTGAAAAGTATTCACCCGTAGAGGCCTGCCGTTTTTGCTGTCCCGGTTGCCGGTCGGGAGCCCCCTCCCGGTTCCGTGCCGCTCCGCAGCCCTCCTCGTTCGTAGCCCATAGGAGAGTCGAACTCCTCTTTCAAGAATGAAAATCTTGCGTCCTAACCGATAGACGAATGGGCCAATACCACTATCGCATACCCCCGAAAGGGTGACTTTAGCGGTGCAAAGGTAAATAAAAAAGTGAGTTTAACAAAAAATTGGCGGAAAAATATTGGATATTCTATTTTTTTGCGAGCCGGATGGTCAGCGTCGCAGGGTCGAACGAGATGCCCGCGCCGGCGAAAAGCCGTTCGATATGGCCGCTCGCCGCCATGTCGGCCGCCGACATGCAGTGCAGTGCGGGGGTGTCGATGAGCGCTGTGGCGTCGCAGAGCCCGAGCGCCACGTCGAGGTCGTGCGTCGAGAAGAAGATGCATTTGCCCTCTTCGTGTGCCAGGCGGCGCAGCAGCGACGCCAGTTCGTAGCGGTTGGGAAGGTCGAGGAAGGCCGTGGGCTCGTCGAGCAGGATCACGGGGGTGTTCTGCGCCAGAGCGCGTGCGATCAGGATGCGCTGGCATTCGCCGTCGGACATGCGGTTCATGGTCTTGCGGGCGAACGACGACATGCCCACCAGCGAGAGCGAGCGTGACACGATGTCGCGGTCGGCCTGCTGCATGTGCCCGATCCAGTTGGTGTAGGGCGCGCGGCCCAGGGCGACGACATCCTCGCAGGCCAGGTTGGCGATGCGTATCTTGTCGGTGGTGACGAAGCTGACGGTGGAGGCGCGTTGCAGCGTGGTGAGCGCGGCGAGGGGCTTGCCGCAGAGCCGGATCTCGCCGGCGGCCGTGCCCAGCCCGGCGATCGCCCGCAGCAGGGTGCTTTTGCCCGTCCCGTTGCGGCCTATGAGCGCCGTGATCGACCCTTGCGGAAACACGGCGTCGGCGTCGCGCAGCAGGACGCGGCGGCCGTAGGCGAGGGTGAGGCCGTGCAGCGAGATGCCCGGTGCCCCGGGTGCGGGGCCGGCGTGCGGTCGGGGGGTATGGAGGGGGTCGGCTGCCATTTTAGAAGAGGTTGCGGTTGCGGACGACGACGATGATGACCACCGGGATGCCCATCAGGGCCGTGACGGTGTTGATCGGCAGCGCCAGGGTTTTCGAAATGAGGTCGCAGACCAGCAGCAGGGCAGCGCCCGCGAGCATCGACCCCGGCATGAGGATGCGGTGGTCGGCGCTGGCGAAGAGCATGCGTGCCAGGTGCGGGACGGCCAGCCCGATGAAGCCCACGGGGCCGCAGAAGGCGGTGACGGTACCGGCCAGCAGTACGGTGGAGAGGAACAGCAGCGTACGGGTGCGTTGCACGTTGAGCCCCATCGTGCGAGCATAGTTTTCGCCCAGCAGTAGCAGGTTGAGCGGCTTGATGGCAGCGACGCTGAGCACGAGCCCCGCGGCGATGACCGGGAGCATCAGGGCGAGGTTGCCGCCCGTGACGTCGCCCAGCGACCCCATCGTCCAGATGACGAACGATTTGAGCGCCGCCTCGCTCGACAGGTATTGGAGTATCTCGACTACGGAACTGATGCCCGAGCCGAACATCATGCCCAGGATGAGGATGACCATGATGTCCTTGATGCGGCGGCTGACCGCCATCACGACCAGCAGCACGAGTGCCGCGCCGAGCCATGCCGCGCCGGCGATGCCGAGCGACTGCACGAACGAGTGCGCCGAGACGCCCAGCAGGGGAGCCCCCAGCAGGAACAGCGCTACGCCCAGCCCGGCGCCCGAGCTGATGCCCAGCACATAGGGCCCGGCCAGCGGGTTGCGGAAAAGGGTCTGCATCTGCAGGCCGCTGGCGGCGAGCGCCGCGCCGGCCAGAAGTGCCGTGACGGCTTTGAGCAGCCGTATCCGCAGGATGATGTCCCGTATGGCGGGGTCGCAGTCGCCGCCCGTGAGTGCCGCCCAGATGTCGGCGGGCGCCACGGCGACCGAGCCGACCAGGAGGTCGGCCGTGAAGAGCACCACGGTCAGCAGCGCAAGCGCCGTGAAGAGGAATGTGGTTCTGCCGGCTGCCATTTAGCGGTACTGGAATTTGAAGGAGGTTTCGTAACGTACGTCGACGGGGACGCCGTTGGCCGTGCCGGGCGTCCACCTGGGGGATTTCTTCAGGGTGTCGATGGTGAAGACTTCATAGCCCTGCCGCACCATGGCGATGCCGTCGTTGAAAGGATAGGCCTTGGTATACCGGCAGGGAATGGCTTCGGTGCCGTTGCGGTCGGCTAAGCCGTAGAGCGAACCCCGTTTGATGACGGCGCGCCCGTCCGAGAAATAGCGGAACCACGGTTCCGCGCCCGATGCCGCCGTTTGCAGGCAGAGCAGAGCCGCCAGGAGCGTTGCGAGCCGTTTCATTATTCGAGCCGTTTATAGTAGTAGAGTTCCGCGGTGTCGGCGGCTTGGGGATTGAAGACGGCGCACAGGTCGTGCAGCACCAGGTCGGGGCGTATGACGCCCGACTCCCAGAAATCGGAGCCTCCGGCAGGGGTCTGGCGGCGGTTGTTGTTGAAGACCTGCCGGTTGCGAACGGCGGGGACGTCCGCGAACTTGGGGTTCTGGGCCGTGAGTTCGGCCAGGGTATTGCACGGGCCGACGTTGATCCACGTGTCGGCGGCCGAGGCCAGCAGGTAGGCCTCTTCGAGGTCGACGGCGACCGAGGTGTCCGAGTTGTTTTTCGTGTAGACGTATTCGCCGCCGGCGTCTTCGATCAGGCGCACCATGAAACTCCGCGACGAGGGCATGAACCAGGTGTCGCGGTAGGGCGTGTTGAGCATCACTTTGGGGCGGGAACCGCCGGCTGCCCCGGCGATTCGGGCCTTGAGCGCGTTGTAGCGTGCGGCGATTCCGCGGAAAGTCTCGGCGCCCTTGTCGCGGACGTTGCACAGCTCGGCGGCCACCATCAGCCATTCGGCCTTGCCCAGAGGCGATTCTTCCATATAGTCCCCGATATATATATAAGGAATGCCCAGTTCGCGGAGTTTGCCCGTGACGACGGTGTTTTCGCCCGTCACGCCGTAGAGCAGGACGAGGTCGGGCCGCATGGAGGCCAGCAGTTCGAAGTTGAGGTTGGTGTCGTATCCCACGTCGCGCACTTCGCCGCAGTAGCGGTGTTCGTTGACGTAGGTGTTGCTGATGTAGTCGATGCCCGAAACACCGGAGATGCGCCGCACCTCGCCCAGGGCGTCGAACATGGCCACATGGCTCGAAGACATGCAGACGACGTGCCGCACGGGGGCTTTCACGACCTGGGCGTCGAGGCCCGCCGGGGCTTTGGCCCCCTCGCGCAGGATGAGCAGGTGCTGCTCGACGTTGCCGGCTCCCTGCCACGGGTTGCGGACGGTGACCAGGGTCGCGGCGTCCTTGTCCGAGCCGCGGATGTCGAATCCCGAAGCATATTCGGGTGTGTAGACCTCGATTGTGAAATCTGCGGCAGAGCGCGTTGCGGAGCCTCCGCAGCCGCTGGCCAGGAACCCGGAGAATACCGCTATGAGAAGTGCGAATCGTTTCATTGAGGACAAAATTAGAAAAAAATCCCGCAGAAATGTGACGATTTGTGAAAAATACACTATATTTGCACTCCGAAACGCTACGGGGTGTAGCTCAGCCCGGTTAGAGTACGCGTCTGGGGGGCGCGTGGTCGCAAGTTCGAATCTTGTCACCCCGACTTTTCGAAAAGCCTTGATAATCTGATGATTGTCGAGGCTTTCTTGTTTTTGTATCTGTTCGTACGGGTAGGGCTGTGCGGGCGGGGGAATACGATTCTGCGGGGAAAATACGTTCTTATATACAAGGGCGGAAGATGCGGGCGGTGCGGGAACCCCGGCTGACCGCAGACGGGAAATGTCAATTTTTTTACTATCTTTGTGACGGATTCCGTATGGCGGCCGTCGTTTTTTTGCTGTGAGGCCGCCGATTCTTGCCGGCTCGCCTGTGGGCGGCAGTTTTTGATATTTGCCCGGAGGAATGCCCTTTTCCCGGGAATATCGTCCGAATGCGGAGGAATTTGCAGGGGAGCCTGCGGTTCCGGGTGTATCTGTGATTTTATTGCGCCGTGCCCTTTTTATCGTACGCTGACGACCGTACCAGGGACATTGCCGCCCGCATCCGAAAATTATAACGAAAAAATAAACGATAGTGCTTATGAAACAAAGGAAAATGCTTTCATTCACGCTTTACCAGCTCGGGCTGTTTTTCCGCCAGGAGCTGCCGGGACTTGTTGCCCAGGCCGATGCGAGCCGCGATGCCGGGGAGTTCCGGGCCCGGCTCGAAGAGTTCGTCGCCCGGCATGCGGCGGCGCAGAGCGAGGCGGCGGAACAGATCCGCCTGCTGATCGGCTACGACGGGCGGGAGGTGAGCGAACTTTCGACCGGAGAGCAGATGCCCGTGCGGACGCTGGAGTTGCTGTGGCAGTTCCTCACGGGGCGGCTGGAGAACCCGGAGATGCGTTGCGACCTGTTCATCGACCTGTTTTTCCAGTTCAAGCGCCTTGAGGGGCTGGAGTTGCAGCCGCTCACGCCGCAGCGCGTCCGTATCCGCAGCGATCGCTGGCCGACGGGGCTCGATCCCGAGGTGGTGGAGGTGCGCGCCCGGAACAGGGAGCGTATGCTCCACCTCTTGGTGCAGAAGATCGAGAACCGCAAGTCGACCCCATCGCGTTTCCGTTTCGAGGAGGGGATGTCCTACGAGGACAAATACCGTCAGGTAAGCGTCTGGTGGGATGACTTCCGGTTCCACCTGGCGATGGCCGTGAAGAGCCCTTCGGAGTTGAACCGGTTTCTGGGCAACTCGCTCTCGGCGGAGACCATGTACCTGCTGTCGAAGGCCCGCAAAAAGGGGATGCCGTTCTTCGCCACGCCCTATTACCTCTCGCTGCTGGACATCACCGGCAAAGCGTACGACGACGAGACGATACGCAGTTATATCCTCTATTCGCCGCAGCTGGTCGAGACCTACGGGAATATCCGCGCCTGGGAGAAGGAGGACGTCGTCGAGGCCGGAAAACCCAATGCGGCCGGGTGGCTGCTGCCCGACGGGCACAATATCCACCGTCGTTATCCCGAAGTGGCGATCCTGATCCCCGATACGATGGGGCGTGCCTGCGGCGGGTTGTGCGCCTCGTGCCAGCGGATGTACGACTTCCAGAGCGAACGGCTCAATTTCGAGTTCGAGAGCCTGCGCCCCAAGGAGAGCTGGGATCACAAACTGCGCCGCCTGATGGCTTATTTCGAGGAGGACACGCAGTTGCGCGACATCCTCATCACGGGCGGCGACGCCCTGATGAGCCAGAACAAGACGCTGCGCAATATCCTCGAGGCGGTCTACCGCATGGCCTGCCGCAAGCGCAAGGCCAACCAGGCACGTCCCGACGGTGAAAAATATGCCGAGTTGCAACGCGTGCGGCTGGGGTCGCGCCTGCCGGCTTACCTGCCGATGCGCATCGACGACCAGCTGGTGGAGGTGCTGAAGGAGTTCCGGGAGAAGGCCTCGGCCGTCGGCGTGAAGCAGTTCGTCATCCAGACGCATTTCCAGTCGCCGCTGGAGGTGACGCCCGAGGCGCGGGAGGCTATCCGGAAGATACTTTCCGCCGGGTGGCTCATCACCAACCAGCTGGTATATACCGTCGCGGCATCGCGCCGCGGGCATACCACCCGCCTGAGGCAGGTGCTCAACTCGCTGGGCGTGGTCTGTTACTATACCTTCTCGGTGAAGGGCTTCGGCGAAAACTACGCCGTCTTCACGCCCAACAGCCGTTCGATGCAGGAGCAGCAGGAAGAGAAGCTCTTCGGGCGGATGACCGAGGAGCAGACCGCGGAACTGGATGCGGCGCTGACCGGTGAGGGCGACACGGCCGGGCGCATCCGCCGCTTCATGAAGAAACACCGGCTGCCGTTCCTGGCCACCGACCGCAGTGTGCTCAACCTGCCGGCCATCGGCAAGAGCATGACCTTCCGGCTGGTGGGCATCACGGCCGAGGGGAAGCGTATCCTGCGCTTCGACCACGACCGTACGCGCCGCCACAGCCCGATCATCGACCGTATGGGTGAGATCTACATCGTGGAGAACAAGTCGGTGGCAGCCTATCTGCGCCAGTTGGAGAAGATGGGCGAGGACGCGGAGGATTACGCCAGCATCTGGGGTTACACGCACGGTCAGACCGAGCCGCGTTTCGGGCTGTACGTCTACCCCGACTTCCCGTTCGGGGTGACCGACCGGGTGAGCAATCTGGAGCTGGAGTAGTTGCCGATGGAAAAAGCGGGGCCCGGCCGGATGCGCTCCGCCGGGCCTCGATATATTTGGATATATCAGAAATTCTTATTATCTTTGTGTAAAGTATAACAGGGCCGGTCGAAGAAGGATCACTGACAAGGATCGGGCCGGAAGAACAGCACCCGAATTATGAAACCGTCCGAACGATTGCAGTCGCTCGATGCCCTGAGGGGGTTCGACATGCTCTTTATCATGGGGTTCGCCTCGCTCGTCGTCGCCGTGTGCGGCCTGTGGCCCAACGCTGTGACCGACAGCATTGCCAGCCAGATGGGGCATGCCAGCTGGGACGGCTTCACCCACCACGATACGATCTTTCCGCTGTTCCTCTTCATTGCCGGGGTGAGCTTCCCCTTTTCGCTTTCCAAGCAGCGTTCGCTGGGGTTGTCGACCGGGACGATCTATGCGAAGATCGTCCGCCGCGCGCTGACGCTGGTGTTGCTGGGGGTGGTTTACAACGGGTTGTTCAGGCTCGATTTCGAAAACCTGCGTATTGCCAGCGTACTGGGGCGTATCGGCCTTGCATGGGGCATAGCCGCGGTGCTGTACCTCAATTTCGGGGTGAAGGCGCGCATTGCGACCGCTGCAGCCATACTGGTCGGTTACGGCCTGTTGTCGGCGCTGGTGGCGGCACCCGACGTCGCGGGCGCAGGGCCATTGACCCGGGAGGGGTGCCTGGCAGGGTATGTCGACCGGCTGCTGTTGCCGGGTAAGCTGTACGGCAAGACGTTCGACCCCGAGGGGCTGCTGAGTACGGTGCCCGCCGTGGTGACGGCCATGCTGGGCATGTTTACGGGGGAATTCGTGCGGCGGCAGGACTTGTCGGGCGGCCGCAAGGCGTCGTGGATGATTGCGACGGCCGTGGCGTTGCTGGTCGCAGGGCTGGCTTTCAACGGGGTGGTGCCTGTGAACAAATCGCTGTGGTCGAGTACGTTCGTATGTGTCGTGGCTGCCTATTCGCTGGCGATGTTCGCCCTGTTCTACTACCTGATCGATGTCAGGGGATGGCGCCGCTGGACGCTCTTCTTCCGCGTCGTGGGACTCAATTCGATCACGATCTATCTGGCCCAGCGTATCGTGGGCTTCGGGCGCATATCCGATTTCTTCCTCGGGGGCGTGGCGTCGAAATGCCCGGAGGCGCTTGCCGCCGTGGTCGACAGTGCCGGCTATGTGGCCGTCTGCTGGCTGTTTCTCTATTTCCTTTACAGAAAGAACGTCTTTCTGAAGGTGTAGCCTGCGGATTCCGTCAGGTGCTGCGCGCAGGCGCGGCTGGCGCGGAGTTTGCTTCACGCCCAACCGATTGTATAATAAAAAATCATTGCTATGAATAAGACGATTCACCGCGCACAGACGCGCGGACACGCCAACCATGGTTGGCTCGATACCTACCATACGTTCAGTTTTGCCGGATATTACGACCCCCGGCGAATCCATTTCGGCGCCCTGCGGGTGCTCAACGACGATACGGTCGCCCCGGGCGAAGGATTCGGGACGCATCCCCACGATAACATGGAGATCGTGTCGATTGCGCTCGAAGGTGCGCTTCAGCACGGCGACAGCATGGGGAACATGCAGGAGCTGCGCCCGGGCGAGATCCAAGTCATGTCGGCCGGGACGGGCATTACGCACAGCGAAATGAACGCCAGCGACACGGAGCCCGTGAAATTCCTGCAGATATGGGTGCTGACCGATGCGGAGAACCATACGCCGCGATACAACCAGATCCGGCTGGCGCCGGCAAAGCGTAACGAATTGAGGACGATCGTGGCCCCCGAAGGCCGCGGTGGCGAAAACACGGGCTGGCTCCATCAGGATGCCTGGTTCTCGACGCTCGACCTTGACAAGGGGCATGACGTTGAATACCGGATGCATACGCCCGGGAACGGGGCCTATGTCTTCGTGATCGAAGGGCTGGTCGAGGTGGACGGCGAAGTGCTCGGCCGCCGCGACGGCATGGGGTCTGGGATACCGACGGCTTCGGGATCAGGGCTTCGGCCGACGCCCAGGTGCTGGTCATCGAGGTGCCGATGCGGTAACGGGCGGATATATAGGTGAAAGCCTGCTGGAAATCAGCAGGCTTTTTTTATTGCTGCCGTGCCGCACCGGCCGAGCGGAAACGGAAATCCCCTTCCGCCCGGCCGAAGACAGTGTATTTTTCGTATCTTTGTTTGCCGGTTCCGGCAAAATATCGTTGAATTCGTAAATGAGATACGCTATGAAAAATTATTTCGTCGCACTCGCCTTCACGGCGGTGTTACTGCCCGTGGCCTGTGCCTGCGGCACGCCCAAACCCGCCCGCAGCGGGGACGGGGATCCCCTGCCCGGGAACCCCGGGGCAAAGAGCTACAAGAACCCGGTTTTCAGGGAATTCCTCGTGGCCGACCCCACGGTAATACGCGCCGAGGACGGGAATTTTTACCTCTATGCGACCGAGAGCGGAAAGAACAACATCCCCATCCTGCGCTCGTCCGACCTGGTGAACTGGACGAAGGTCGGCGAGGTCTTTACGGCGGAGAACCATCCGCAGATAACCGACAAGGCCGGGGCCAACCTCTGGGCGCCGGACATCAACAAGATCGGCGACAGGTATGTGCTGTATTATTCCCAGCCGGGGGAGAACAACAAGCACGCCATCGGCGTGGCGTCGGGCCCCTCGCCTGTCGGGCCCTTTACCGACCACGGGAAACTGATCGGCAGCGACGAGATCGGGGTCGATATTTCGATCGACCAGTTCTACATCGAGGAGGACGGACACAAGTACATGTTCTGGGGAAGTTTCCGGGGCATCTGGGCGATTGAACTTGCGGACGACGGGTTATCGCTCAAACCCGGGGCCGGGAAGCGTAAGATCGCCGGCGACCAGTACGAGGGCACCTACATCCACAAGCGGGACGGATACTATTACCTGATCGTCTCGACGGGCGATTTCATGAAGGATTACCATGTAGTCGTCGGCCGCAGTCGGTCGCTGATGGGGCCTTATGTCGATCGTGCGGGGCGCGACATGCTCGGCGTGCACCACGAACTGGTCGTGGGCAACGGCAACGGGTTTGTCGCCCCGGGGCACAATGCGGAATTCGTCACCGACGACAAGGGGCAGGACTGGATGCTCTACCACACCCGGCTCGAGGTGGGCGGGCCGCGTTACCTGCTGCTCGACCGGATCGAATGGAATGACGGGTGGCCCGAGGTGCGCGGGCACGTACCCGCCCGGAGTGCCGTAGCTCCCGTTTTCGAGTAGCCCGGCTGGCAGGCCGTGCGCTGTCCGTGCGTGCGGCGAGCGTGTCTGCGACCTGTCTGCGCTGTCCGTGCGTGCGGCGAGCGTGCCTGCGATCTGCCTGCGTCGTCCGTGCCTGCGACCTGTCTGCGCCGTCCGTACCTGCGACCTGCCTGCGGCATCGCGGTTGACGCGGCCGGGGCGGGCGTATTGCCGGCAGGAAGAGAGAATCCCGGCGGGATCCCACATGGGTTCCCGCCGGGATTTTTACGGATCGGACAGCCCCCCCCCGGATCAGAACTCCGAGGTGAAGTGGAAGCGGATGTCCTTGAAATTCTCCTGCGCCAGCGCCAGCCCGTAGCTCGTGTCGGCGAGGAAGACGTCGCGGCCGTGCTTGTCGACGGCCATGTTGGTGTGCTTGCGGCGCTTGAAATCGGCCAGCTGGGCGGCGTTGTCGCTCTCGATCCAGCAGGCTTTGTAGATCGAGATCGGCTCCCAGCGGCAGGCGGCGTTGTATTCGTGTTCGAGTCGGTACTGGATGACTTCGAACTGGAGCGCCCCGACCGTGCCGATGATCTTGCGGCCGTTGAGCGAGGATACGAACAGCTGCGCCACGCCTTCGTCCATCAGCTGGTCGACGCCCTTGGCGAGCTGCTTGAATTTCAGCGGGTCGGCGTTCTCGATGTAGCGGAACTGCTCGGGGGCGAACGACGGGATGCCCGTGAATTTGAGCTTCTCGCCCTCGGTGAAGGTGTCGCCGATCTTGAAGTTGCCCGTGTCGTGCAGGCCGACGATGTCGCCCGGGTAGGCGAAGTCGATGACCGATTTCTTTTCGGCCATGAAGGCCGTCGGCGAGGAGAACTTGAGCTGCTTGCCGCTGCGCACGTGCAGGTAGTTATGGTTGCGCTCGAACGTCCCGGAGCAGATTTTCAGGAAGGCGATGCGGTCGCGGTGGTTGGGATCCATGTTGGCGTGGATCTTGAACACGAAGCCCGTCATCTTCGGCTCGGCGGGCTCCACGGTGCGGGTCGCGGTGGGCGCCGGGCGCGGCGAGGGGGCGATGCGGACGAAGCATTCGAGCAGTTCGCGCACGCCGAAGTTGTTGACCGCCGAGCCGAAGAACACGGGGGCCAGCTCGCCGCGCAGGTAGGCCTCGCGGTCGAACTCGTCGTAGACGCCTTCGACCAGCTCGACGTCCGAGCGCAGCTGTTCGGCGAATTTCCCGCCGATGTAGCTGTCCAGTTCCGGCGACGCGAGGTCGGAAATCTCGGCGGTCTGGGCGTCGGCGGTGAGTTTTTCGTCCGACGTGAAAAGCGAGAGGTTCTTTTCGTAGAGGTTGTAGACCCCGCGGAAAGTGGGGCCGTTCGAAATGGGGAAGGCCAGCGGCCGCACGCGGATGCGCAGTTCCTTTTCCACCTCGTCCAGCAGGTCGAAAGGCTCCTTGGAGGGGCGGTCGAGTTTGTTGATGAAGACGATCACCGGCGTCGAACGCATACGGCACACCTCCATCAGTTTGCGGGTTTGCGACTCGACGCCCTTGGCGCCGTCGATGACGATGATGACCGAATCGACGGCCGTCAGCGTGCGGTAGGTGTCTTCGGCGAAGTCCTCGTGGCCCGGGGTGTCGAGGATGTTGATCTTGGTGCCCTTGTATTCGAAGCCCATCACGGCCGTGGCGACCGAGATGCCGCGCTGGCGCTCGATCTCCATGAAGTCCGACGTGGCGCCTTTCTTGATCTTGTTGCTTTTGACCGCCCCGGCGACGTGGATGGCACCGCCGAAGAGCAGCAGCTTCTCGGTGAGGGTGGTTTTACCCGCGTCGGGGTGGGCGATGACCGCGAAGGTGCGGCGGCGTGTGATTTCTTCCTGTAATGTCATGTATTCGTTCGAATGTTTCTGTCGGGATCCGGCACAGCCGGTGACGGCGGCTGTTGTTGTCACGGCCTTTGGCCGTGTTCCCAAGCCTGGCCCCACCCCAAACCCCTCCCTCGGAAGGGGCTTGTCGCATGCGGCCGGAATATCCCGGTAATTTTAAACCTTTTATTATTCTTTCGGGTAGTCGGCGTTGTAGTGGCAGCCGACCGACTCCTTGATCTCGCGGCCCTGCTTGATTACCAGGTAGGCTACGGCGATCATATTGCGCAGTTCGCACAATTCGCGGTTGGGCTTGGTCTTGTTGTAAAGCTCCTCGGTCTCCTGCCAGAGTATTTCGAGCCGTCGCATGGCGCGCTTGAGCGAGAGGTTCGAGCGGACGATACCCACGTAGTTGGACATCAGGGTCTGCATCTCGCGCTTCGACTGGATGATCATCAGCATCTCCTCGGTGTGCTGCGTGCCCTCGAAATCCCAGTCGGGGATGCCCTCCTGGATTTCGACCTTCGCAAGCAGCGCCGTGGCGTGGCGTGCGGCCTGGTCGGCATAGACCACCGCCTCGATGAGCGAGTTGGAGGCGAGGCGGTTGGCGCCGTGCAGCCCCGTGCAGGAGGTTTCGCCCAGTGCGTAGAGGTGCCTGATCGAGGTTTCGCCGTTGGTGTCGACCTTCACCCCGCCGCAGCAGTAGTGCGCCGCGGGCGTCACGGGAATCCAGTCGCGGGTGATGTCGATGCCGATCGAAAGGCATTTCTCGTAGATGTTGGGGAAATGGCTGCGGATGGCTCCGGGGTCTTTGTGGGTGACGTCGAGGTAGACGAAGTCCGAGCCCCGCTTGGTCATTTCGCGGTAGATGGCGCGGGCCACCACGTCGCGCGGCGCCAGCGATTTCATCGGGTGGTATTTGTCCATGAACTCCTCGCCGCCGGGCAGGCGCAGGATGGCGCCGAAGCCCCGCATGGCCTCCGTGATGAGGAAATTGGGCTTCTCACCGGGATTGTAGAGCGTCGTGGGGTGGAACTGGATGAACTCCATGTTTTCGGTGATGGCCTTGGCGCGGTGGCACATGGCGATACCGTCGCCCGTGGCGACGACCGGGTTGGAGGTCGTGGAGTAGATGTTGCCGCAGCCGCCCGTTGCGACGACGGTGAATTTGGCGAGCATGGTCTCGATCTCGTTGGTTTCGAGGTTGAGCACGTAGGCGCCGAAGCAGGCCAGTCCGCGCGTATGGCGCGTGACGAACTCGCCCAGGTGGTGCTGTGTCAGCAGGTCAATGGCGAAGCGGTGTTCGAGCACCGTGATGCCGGGGTGCCTGCGAACCGACTCGACCAGCGCCCGTTCGATCTCGGCACCCGTGAGGTCTTCGTGGTGGAGGATGCGGTGTTCGGTATGCCCGCCCTCGCGGTTCAGCTCGAAGCGTCCGTCGGGGGCTTTGTCGAAGCGCGTGCCCCATGCGATCAGGTCGCGGATCAGCTCCGGGGCCCGTTTCACGACCAGTTCGACAGCCGCCTCGTCGCATTTGCCGGCGCCGCAGACCAGGGTGTCGCGGATATGTTTTTCGAAGGTGTCGGGAGCGTAGGTCACCGAGCAGATGCCGCCTTGTGCGTAGTTGGTATTGCACTCGTTCATTTCGCCCTTCGTGACGATCGTGACATGTCCGTAGGCCGCGGCCTTGAGCGCGAACGAAAGCCCCGCTGCGCCGGAACCGATAACCAGAAAGTCGGTTTTCATAGTTTTGTGAGCAATTATGCGACGCAAAGTTATAAAAAATGCCCGGTAATCGGGCCTTCCGCCCGGAAAAACCTGTGCAAAACAGGGTGATTTCCCGGGGATGCCCGTTTCTGTCGGCTATATTTTCCTTGGCAAGGGGCCATATCCGGATTTTTTCCTACTTTTGTTGCGATACAACCCTAATTATTCTATGAGAAAATTGCTACTGGCCTTTGCCGCAGGCGTATGTTTATCCGCCTGCGCTTCGCACGATCCGGAAATCTCGATCGTGCCCTATCCCAACCACCTCGAACCCGGGCACGGGACGTTCGCCGTCAGGGGCGAAGGCGTCGTATGCGACAGCCGTACCGACGGGAGGACGCAGCGCGCCGTGGCGGAATTCGCCGCACAGCTGGCGAAAACTTCCGGCGGGGAGAACCCCGTGACTATTGCCGACGAGGTGCCCGCTTCGGGCATTCGCTTCGTGCTGGACGAAACGCTGCCGGAAGAGGGGTATGGGCTCGATGTCACCCCGAAGGGCGTCGAAGTCCGTGCGTCGCGTTTCCCCGGCTTTTTCTATGCCGTGCAGAGCCTCCGGCAGATGCTGCCCGCGGCGGTTTACGGGACGGAGCCTGCACCCGGCGAGGAGTGGGTGCTGCCGTGCGTGAGCATCGAGGATACCCCGCGTTTTGCCTACCGCGGCATGCACCTCGACGTGGCGCGCCATTTCTTTTCGGTCGAAGAGGTGAAGCGTTATATCGACGTGATGGCCGTCCACAAGCTCAACCGTTTCCACTGGCACCTGACCGACGACCAGGGGTGGCGCATCGAGATCAAAAAATACCCGGAGCTGACTTCTGTGGGCAGCATCCGCAAGAAGACCATGATCCGCAAGGAGTGGGATAACTACGACAATACGCCTTACGGCGGATCTTATACGCAGGACGAAATACGCGACATCGTGGCTTATGCGGCCGACCGCGCCATTACGGTGATCCCGGAGATTGACCTGCCGGGACATATGCTCTCGGCGCTGACCGCCTATCCCGAACTGGGTTGCACGGGCGGCCCGTATGAGGTGTGGGGACGCTGGGGTGTGGCCGAGGATGTGCTGTGCCCCGGGCAAGAAAAAACCTTCGAATTCCTGGAGGGTGTGCTGGACGAGGTGATCGGCCTGTTCCCCTCGGAACTGATCCATATCGGCGGCGACGAGTGCCCCAAGGTGCGCTGGGAAAAATGTCCCCGCTGCCAGGCACGCATCCGCCAGCTGGGGCTCAAAGACAAGGACGGCTATACGGCTGAGCACTACCTGCAGGGGTACGTGACCGACCGCATCGGGAAATACCTGGCCGAACGCGGGCGCCGCATCATCGGCTGGGACGAGATACTCGAGGGGCAGGCGCCGTCGGATGCCATCGTGATGTCGTGGCGCGGCAGCGCGGGCGGTATCAAGGCCGCACAGCTCGGCCACGACGTGATCATGACCCCCAATTCGCATTTCTATTTCGACTACTACCAGTCGCCCGACGCCGATGCGGAACCCTTCGGGATCGGGGGCTGCGTGCCTATCGAAAAGGTTTATTCGTTCGATCCGATGGCCGACTTGACGCCCGAACAGCAGGCACATATCCTCGGCGTGCAGGCGAACCTTTGGACGGAGTACATCGCTTCTGACGACCACCTGGAATACATGCTCCTGCCCCGTTTAGCGGCGCTGAGCGAGGTGCAGTGGTGCCAGCCCGGGGTGAAGGACTGGGTGCGTTTTAGCGACGGGTTCCGCATGGACAGGATTTATTCGCAGATGGGGTACGCATTCGCCAAACATATCTTCGGGATCAAGGGATCGTATGCCGTAGACCCGCAGAAGGGCGCCGTGGTGATGACCCTCACCACGCAGGGCGACGCTCCGATCCACTATACGCTCGACGGCTCGGAACCCACGGCCGCCAGCCCGCGTTACACGGGGCCGGTCGAGATCGGCAAGAGCGCCCGCTTCAGGGCGACGGCATTGCGCGAGGGCGGCGAGAACGCTTCCTATTCGCGGGAGTTCGCATTCAGCAAGTCGACGGGGCGCCCTGCGGTGCTCAATACCAAGCCCAACGACAGCTATACCTTCGAAGGGGCTTCGCTGCTGGTCGACGGTTACCACAGCCGCCCGGTCTTTACGAGCGGTGCCTGGCTGGGGTATCTGGACGAGCCGCTCGACGTGACCATCGACATGGGCGGGGAGCAGTCCTATCGGTCGGTGGAGCTGGAGACGCTCGCCGAGAAGGGCGACTGGATATTCCCGCCCTCGTCGGTTACGGTGTGGGTTTCGGACAACGGGACGGATTTTACCGAGGTGGCCTCGGTCACGGTGCCCGAAGCGAAGGCCGGGGATGCCGACGGCATCGGGCGTTACCGGATGCAGTTCCCCGAAACGTCGGCCCGTTACCTGAAGGTGGTCGCGCAGAATGCCGCTGCGATCCCGGCCTGGCACCCGGGCGCCGGCAGCAAGGGATTCCTGTTCGTGGACGAGATCGTGGTGGAATAATCGCGGCGGGTGCCCGCCGCAGTGTCCGGGACATTCGGGGCGTACCTGTGCGGCCTTCGGGGCGTTGCCCGGGTGGCCGGCAGGACGGATAGCCCGGGCGTTTGGATAAGTTTCGGCAGGGGCCGTGCGGTATTTTCGTACGGTTCCTGTCGTTTTGCAAGGGCGGTTTTTCGGGCGCAGGTGTCCGTCCGATTTAAAAAAAACGTACATTTGTGCCCATGATTGAACGACATATCGACATAAACCGATTCGACTACGACCTGCCCGACGGGCGGATCGCCAAATTCCCGCTTGCGGAGCGGAGCTCTTCGAAGCTGCTCGTGTACCGTGGCGGGGAGATCTCGGAGGCGCATTTCGCCGACATGGGCGACGTGCTGCCCGCCGGCCAGCTGCTGGTATTCAACAACACGAAGGTGATCCGGGCGCGGATTATCATGCACAAGCCTTCGGGGGCGCGGATCGAGGTTTTCTGCCTCGAGCCCCACGACCCGGCCGACTACGAGCGGGCGTTTGCCGTCACGGGAACCTGCCAATGGTCGTGCATCGTGGGCAACCTCAAGAAATGGAAGGAGGGCTATGTGGAGATCAATTTCGAGCATGAAGGCCGTCCGGAGCACCTGCGGGCATGGATTGCAGAGAACCGCGGCCGCGAACACACCGTGCGTTTCGAATGGTCGGCGGCGATGACCTTCGGACAGCTGCTCGAGTACCTCGGCCGGATTCCGATCCCGCCCTACCTGAACCGCGAGAGCGAGCTGATCGACTATACGCGCTACCAGACTGTCTATTCGAAATTCGAAGGGTCGGTGGCGGCGCCTACGGCGGGGCTGCACTTTACCCCGGAGCTGATCGAGGGGATGAAGGCGCGCGGCTTCGGGTTCGAGGAGGTGACGCTGCACGTCGGGGCGGGGACGTTCCTGCCCGTGAAGGACGAGGACGCCGCGAAGCATCCGATGCACACCGAGCATTTCGAGGTGCGGCGTGCGACCATCGTGGCGCTGCTCGCCAAGCCGGGCGCGGTCACGGCCGTGGGGACGACCTCGGTACGGACGCTCGAATCGCTTCCGGCGCTGGCGTGGCGTATCCACACGGGGGTTCCGATCGACGGCCCGGGCCCCGTGGGGCAGTGGGAGCCCTACGACATTCCGGCGGATTACACGGGGCGCGATGCGCTGGAGGAGCTGCTCGCTTATATGGATGCGAGGGGGCTCGACCGGATCAAGGCCGCGACGCAAATCATGATCGCGCCGCTGGGGTACGAGTTCCGCATCGTGCGCAACATCATCACCAATTTCCACCAGCCGAAGTCGACGCTGCTGCTGCTGGTCTCGGCATTCGCGGGCGAAGACTGGCGGCGCATTTACGACTATGCGCTCTCGCACGATTTCCGTTTCCTGAGCTACGGCGACTCGTCGGTGCTGATGCGCTGACGGGACGGGTGCAGGACAGGGGCGGACGGATATACGAAAACAGCAAATCGGAGAATCATATGGCAATAGAACGGGTCAGGGCTTATCTGGAACAATACGGCGCTGCGGACAGGGTGCTGGAGTTCGGCGTATCGAGCGCCACGGTCGAGCTGGCGGCGAAGGCACTGGGGTGCGAACCCGGCCGGATCGCCAAATCCCTGTCGTTCGGCGTCGGGGAGGGGTATATCGTGATCGTGACGGCCGGCGACTGTAAGATCGACAACGCGAAATACAAGGCGAAATTCCATGCCAAGGCCCGGATGCTGACCCCGCCGGAGGTGGAGGAGCATATCGGCCATGCCGTGGGCGGAGTCTGCCCGTTCGGGGTGAACGACGGGGTGGCGGTCTATCTGGACGAATCCCTCCGGAGGTTCGGAACCGTCTTCCCGGCATGCGGGAGCAGCAACAGCGCCATCGAACTCACGGTCGCGGAGCTGGAGCGGTATTCCCGGTGTGCGGAGTGGGTGGATGTCTGCAAAAGGATCGGGCAATAGCGCCTCATGCGGCGATACGTCGGTTCGGCCACACTTCTATCCGCATAATGAAAGGCGGCATCCGATTCCCGGCGCCAACAAGAATATGGCTGTTCATCCGTTTCCCTTTATTTCGGTAATATCGGCAGATACATGTTCTCTTTTTTTGCATTTTTACTACCTTTGCAGAAGTTATTTTCAACATTGATTATTTATGAAAAAAGCCTTGCGTCCCAATGAACGAACCCTGATTTCCTTGCTGCGAAAGATCTTGGCCGCATTGGGCAAAACCGTCGTTGCACTCATACTGATCGCTCTTTTGGCAGTCTTTGTGACAAGTGTAAGCCCCATATACGATTTCAGCGAACCCAAACCATTCAGCGGCCCTGACATTTTCAATCCCTACAAGCGGGCTGGGGAAGACTCGGCATTTTGTTGGAAAAGGGCCAACTTCCACACGCATACGCGTGTGAAGGGCATCCTGAACGAATGCGAGTATTGGCCCGCCCAAACCGATGAAGCCTACCGGAAATTCGGATATGACATCGTAACATTCTCGAATCACAATGAACTGACCGTACATCCGTACGACTCCTTGTTGCAGGTCAATGTTTATGAGCACGGCATCAATCTGTTCAAGTATCACAAACTGGTGTTCGGATGCGATGAAGTCAACCGCTTCGACCATTTGATTCCGCTTTTCGCTTCCCAAAAACAATTCCAGTTGGATATGCTCGGAAAAGAGTCCGATTTCATCCAGATGAACCACCCCCTGAGAACGACGGGCACGTCGAAAAGCCACATGCAGAAACTCGGCGGTTACAGGATCATGGAACTCGACAGCGGAAAGAGCACCGAAAACGAATATTGGGACTGGGCCCTCAGTGCCGGGCATTACAGTTTCGGGCTGGCCAACGACGACCTGCACTATCCCGATAAGTCCAGCCGTATCGCCGTAAGGTGCAATTTCCTATGCTGTCCGTCGGCGAGGTATGAAGACATAAAGGAAACGCTTCTCGGAGGGTGCTATTATGCGATGCGCGTTCCCGACTACGGACATGGGGACTGGGAGGTGAAATACGCCAAAAACAGGGAGCTGCCGTCGGTCGAGAAGATCGGCCTCGACGGCGAAACGATCTACATCGCCTTGTCGCGCCAGGCGGACAGTATCAAGGTGACGGGACAGGATCACACCACCCTGTCGCTGGCCCGAAACTCGTCCGCAGCCAGCTATACCATGACCGGCGACGACCCCTATGCACGCATTACCGCCTATTTCCCCGACGGCGAGGTGATCTACACCAATCCGTTCGCACGATACGACGCTTCCGAAATGGAAACCCCGTATACGGTTCCGTCGCATACGGTGAACATCCCGTTGACAATCCTTTTCAACTTTACGCTTCTTGTCCTGTGCGCGGGAGTGATCCTTACATTTTATAAAACAGTTATCAAATGGTAAAGCCTCTGAAAGAAAAGACCAACCTTACCCGCATATCTTCGGTACTCAGCCTGTTTACGCTCGTGGCGTTCCACTGGCCGTTCTTCCGGCTGGTGCTCGGCAACATCGAAGGGGGCTTCAACGGCGTATTGATCACCGGAGGGCTGGGCGTGCTGATGGTCGCGCTCAATTTTCTCGTCTATTACCTCGTGCTCTTTCTCGGGCGCTTCGTCGGAAAGTGCATCCTTGCCTTCACATTCATAGGCAATGCCATAAGCCTCTATTTCATAAATACATACCAGGTGCTCATCACGGACAAGATGATGGGGAACGTATTCAACACCCGGTATTCGGAGGCTTCCGGATTCTTCTCATGGTCTGCCGTATGGTATCTCCTCTTCTTGGGGGTGGTTCCATGCATCTACATTTTTGCAAGGCGGTTCGACTACGGAAGCTGGAAGCGTTTTTTCGCCCGCACGGGCATCGCATTGGCGGTTTCTTTGGCCATAGCGCTGATCAATATGCAAAACTGGCCGTGGATCGACCGCAACGCGCCCAAGCTCGGCAGCCTGGTCATGCCGTGGTCGTATACGGTCAATTCCGTACGCTACTATAATTCCGTAAAGAAGCAGAACCGGAAAGAGATTCCCCTGCCCGACGCGAAGATCGTTTCCGACAGCAAGGATGTATGCGTGCTGATAATAGGAGAATCCGCCAGAAGGGAGAATTTCTCTTTATACGGATACGGCAAGCCGACCAATCCGCTTCTGGAGAAAGACAGTGTGACCGCACTGATTGCAGATGCGGCTGCGACCTATACCACGGCAGGCGTGAAGGCCATTCTCGACCATAAGCCGTCCAACAAACTTTACGAGATCCTTCCGAACTATCTCTACCGCAGCGGCGTGGATGTGGTATGGCGCAGCAACAATTGGGGAGAGCCTCCCGTACACATCGACAAATTCTACAAGATAAAGGATATCAAATCATTGCACCCGGAAGCCGACGACAGGTACGACGGCATTCTGCTCGCAGGCCTCCGCGAAGAGATACTCTCCGGCAGCAAGGACAAGATGCTCGTCGTACTCCATACCAGCACGAGCCACGGCCCCACGTACTATAAGAAATACCCGCCGGAGTTCGAGGTGTTCAGCCCCGTATGCACTACGGTGGAGATGTCCAAAGCGGATCCGAAGGAGCTGATGAATGCCTACGACAACACCATCGTCTACACGGATTATCTCATTCATTCCGTAATAGAAATTCTTCGCGGGATTCCCCAAAGGCGCAGTTGCGTGATCTTCGTATCCGACCACGGAGAGTCCCTCGGCGAAGGGAATCTGTATATGCACGGCGTGCCCATACTTGTCGCGCCGAAGGAACAGATCGAGATTCCGTTCATCGTGTGGACATCGGATGAGGCGCTGGAAATAGATCCGGAGAAAAAGGTCGGGCAGTACCATGTCTTTCACAGCGTCCTGTCATTCCTCGGGATCGACAGCCCTGTCTATGACGAATCGTTGGATATTTTCAGGCAGCCCGAAAAAGATAAAAACTAAAAGGGTGGAATCTTACGTGCGGGGAATCGCCCAAAAGCAAAAAAAGCTTAATGTGCAGATATTGACATGTTAAGCGGTTATTTATCTGCCCGGATCCGGGCGAACAGTTCCAGGTGTTCGTCCACATAGCGGGCGAGCGTTTCGGTCACCTCCTCTTCCATTTCGCCGAACTCCTCCTCCAGTTCGTCGAACGCTTCGTACTGCTCGTACATGGCCATGAACTCCTCGTCGGTGCGCTCCCTTTCGAGGTCTTCGCGGTGGGCGTCGTAGATTTTTTTCGCGGCGTATACCAGTTTCGAGAACCGTTCCGCGCCCCACAGGCGCATTACCCTGGCGAACGGGTTGCCGAAGATGTAGGCCCCGTAACCGTTCTGGATAAGCTGGCAGAACCCGCCTTCGGTCACTTCGTCGCGGAAGATCCGGTAGGCAAGCAGCGAATGCTGTTCGCCGTTGAGCCGGGAGATCGTCTCGGCCGTGGGGTCGCCGCCGAGAGCCTCGCGGTATTTGTCGGTAAAGGCCCGGAGGAATGCGTCCATCCCTTCGGCGGCAGCCGCCTGCAGGGCCGTGTCTGTAATTTCGATCAAAGTCGTCGTCGTTTTTAGTCCGTAGTATTTTCGGGAGCCTCCCCGGAGGGCGTGTTATGCTTCCGGTTCGGGGGTGTAACTGCGCAGGGCGAGTTTCTTGACCCAGACCACGAAGCCGCCCGTGAGGATGAGGTTCAGCACCAGCGTGAGCACCGAGATGATGAGCGCCGGGCCGCCGAGGCTGTATCCCAGGGCGATGAAGATTACGCCTGCGCCCACTTCGCCGCGGGTGAACATGCCGATCGAGAGCGCCAGGCGCTCGCTGACCTTGCGGTCGCGGTAGAAGAAGAGCGGCACGAGCTTGCCCAGGTTCGAAAGCACGGATACCGCCACGACATGCAGGAGGAGGGTGCCCCACGGCATCATGGGCTGCGATCCCGTGACCGAAGCGGCGGCCGCGGTGTCGGCCGGGGCTCCCGTGACGAGCGGCATGCTGAGGCCTACCAGCAGCATGAAGAGGAACGATATGCCGGTGGAGACGCGTTGCTCCGCAGGTGTGTCGATGTGCTTGTGTTTCATGAGCATGCCCACGACGAAAGCCGGGAGCAGCACTTCGATATGGATGCTGTTTTCGGGGCCGTAGAGCTTGGCCGTGGCGATGTAGACCGCCTGCGTCAGGGCGCAGACCACGACGGCCAGCCCGAGGATGGTTTTCCAGTCCTGCCGAACGTTCCACCGCGCCTGCCAGCGCCAGCCGACGGCCAGCAGCACGACGACGATGGCGATGATGGCGAACATCTGCCATTTGAGGCCGATCATCAGGATTTGCAGGGGGATCATCAGCAGGATGGTGTCCAGGTCGTCGAAAATCGCCAGCACCTGTATCTTTTTGTATATCCAGCTTTTTTTGAGGCTCAGCGCCGCGAGCATCGTGAAGAGGATGCCGGCCGAGGTCGGGGCTGCGAAACGGCTCAGCAACAGGTTTTCCTTCCAGGCTTCGCCGCTGCCCCACAGCGGGGGCGGCAGCAGGACGAAAATATAGTAGAGTACGATGAGTATCCAGGGCAGCGCCGCGGTGGCCATGGCGATGAAGTAGTCGGCCGTGTAGGAGCGCCAGCGGGATTTGTCGATCTCGAATTCGCGCCCCACGTTGATCATGATGAACCCCAGGCAGACGTAAAGCAGGGTGTCGGAGCAGGCTTTGAAGCTTGCGTATCCTGCACCGAGCGCCCCCGGGAGGAGTTGGGAGATGACGAGTCCCAGCATCAGGAACAAGGAGAAGGAGAGGACTTTTCGCATTAATTGATAGTTGTTTAGGGGTATATGGGGTGCATTCGGGGGCAAAGATAATAATTTATGGGATTCCCCCGAAACCCGAGGCGCCGTTCGTGAAAAAAATAACAATTAGGAAACCTCAATTCACAATTATTTTGTACCTTTGCGGTGCAAAAAAGGAAGTCATTATTTCAAACCATAAATTCAAACGTTTACAACTATGCAGATTGTAGAGATTCACGCAAGGGAAATCCTCGACTCGCGAGGCAATCCGACCATCGAGGTCGAAGTTCGCACCGTTTCGGGTGCATTCGGACGCGCAGCCGTTCCGAGCGGCGCATCGACGGGCGAGCACGAAGCGCTCGAGCTCCGCGACGGCGACAAGGGCCGTTACCTGGGTAAGGGCGTACTGAACGCCGTCAAGAATGTCAACGAGGTGATCGCCCCGGCCATCATCGGCATGAACGTTGCCGACCAGGTGGGGATCGACAAGGCCATGATCGCGCTCGACGGTACGCCTACCAAGTCGAAGCTCGGCGCAAACGCCATCCTCGGCGTGTCGCTGGCCGTTGCACGTGCCGCTGCCGACTATTTCGGCATGCCGCTCTACCGCTATATCGGCGGCGCGAACGCCAAGACGCTGCCCGTCCCGATGATGAACATCATCAACGGCGGTTCGCACTCGGACGCCCCGATCGCATTTCAGGAGTTCATGATCCGTCCCGTGGGTGCCCCCACGTTCAAGGAGGCTATCCGCATGGGCGCCGAGGTATTCCACAACCTGAAGAAGGTGCTCCACAAGCGCAACCTTTCGACGGCGGTCGGTGACGAGGGCGGTTTCGCTCCCGCGCTGAACGGTACGGAGGACGCTATCGAGTCGATCCTCGAGGCAATCAAGATGGCCGGTTACAAGCCCGGCCGCAAATGCGAAGGCGGTGACGTGTCGATCGGCATGGACTGCGCTTCGTCGGAGTTCTACGCCGACGGCGTGTACGACTACACCAAGTTCGAAGGCGAGAAGGGTGCCAAGCGCAGCTCGAAGGAGCAGGTAGAGTACCTCAAGTCGCTCGTAGCGAAATACCCCATCGACTCGATCGAGGACGGTATGTCGGAGAACGACTGGGACGGCTGGCAGCTGCTGACCGCCGAGATCGGCGACAAATGCCAGCTCGTGGGCGACGACCTGTTCGTGACCAACGTAGATTTCCTGAAGAAGGGTATCGAGACCGGCTGCGCCAACTCGATCCTGATCAAGGTAAACCAGATCGGTACGCTGACCGAGACGCTCGACGCCATCGAGATGGCCCACCGTGCAGGTTACACGTCGGTTACGTCGCACCGTTCGGGCGAGACCGAGGATTCGACGATCGCAGATATCGCCGTGGCAACCAACTCGGGTCAGATCAAGACCGGTTCGGCATCGCGTTCGGATCGTATGGCCAAGTACAACCAGCTGCTGCGCATCGAAGAGGAGCTCGGTGACGAGGCGATCTACGGTTACACGAAGGTCTACCGCAAGTAATTTGCGACGGGCGGCCGCTCGTGCCGCATGATTTTCCCCGGGTGGCATCGCCGCCCGGGGATTTTTTTGCCCCGGCAGGGCAGCTCTGGGGGCGGGGACGGGGGATTCCGCCGCCGTTTTGCAGGGCCGGAAACGGGCGAAGCCTGTGTCGCAAGGTGCGGCACAGGCTTCGCGTCCCTTCGGGCGGTATCCCGGTGCGGGCGGTTATTCGTCGGACTGTTCGACGAAGAACTCCTGCCCGCCGTTTTCATCGTCCTTGACGACGATGCTGCCGTCGGCATTGATGAAATAGAAGTAGAGTTCTTCGATCACGGCGTCGGACGGAAGGCCGAAGAAATCCTTCGGGTAGAGGTATTTCTCGAAACGGGAGCTGATCAGTTCCATGCGGTTGCGCGGGACTGCGGCCGAGACCTCGGCTTTCTGCCCGCCGTCATGGATTGCCGTGCCGCAGAGATATACCTCCCCGGTGTCTTTCAGTGCCGTGCCTCCGTGCGAGAAGGTGATGCCGAAGACGTCGCCGTAGCGGAATACCGAGGGCGTGGTGGTAAACACCTGGTTGTAGGTTTCGATGGGCTTGAATGCCTCGGCGAAACGCTGTTCGTCGCGTTTGAGGCCGAACGTGTCGTAGCAATACGAGTAACCCAGTTCGCAGGTCAGGGGAACGGCGCCGGTCTTCATTCTGATCCTGACGTCGGCATGCACGTCGGCGGTCTCGACCTCCTGTCCGTCCACTTCGATCTTGTCGTCGAATATGAAGGTGGTCGACGAACGCCATACGACCCACTCCATTGCCGTCTGGGGGTCGTTGCCGCCGCGGCCGATGACGCTCATGAAGGAGTCCGCCCACGAAAGACCGTTCTTGGGGTCTTTCTCCTCTGCGGGCATCAGGGTGAGTTGTTCGTTCACGACTTCGGGCTGGTTCTGGATCGCGTTGTAGTCCTTGGTGGTCAAATAGAGCGTGGCATTGTCGCGGAGATTCCATGCCTTGGGGGCCAATACGGCGAATACGACCTTTCCCGAGCCGTCTTCGCCCGGCGAGACCCGGAGCTGGGCCGTCACTTCGATTTCCGAGTCGGTCAGGGCCCGGCCCGGCTGGATGATGCCGTCGAATTCGAGGCAGGCGACTACGAGCAGCGGCAGCGCGGCGATGCACGCCGCGGAGAGTATTTTATGTCTGTTGAGTTTTTTCATGGTCGGGGAGTTTTAGAGGCTCTTGAATTTGTATTTGTATGTCAGGAGTTTGCTGTCCAGTTGGAACTGGGTCGTAAAGCCGTCCTGCTCGAAGGTGGCGATGACCGTGTCCGAACCTTTGACCCGCAGCACGTTGGGGATGACGTTGCTGTCCAGCACACACTGGATGGGGCCTTCGGACAGCGCTTCGGGGAACGGTACGAAAGGGATGTCGCCGTTGTCGAACGTGACGGTGGTTGCGAGCGGCGACACGTTGAGCGTCATGCGCAGCGAAGGGAAATAGTCCAGTTTGCCGTAGATGTCGGTGCCGTTCGGATTCTCGGGCGCGCACAGCAGCACCTTGTCGAGCCGGTAGGCGACGGTGTAGGTGTCGGGGTCGTCTCCTTCGGGCGGCGTGTTGTCGTCCGGCTTTTCGACCGGGATGTAGGGGAGGGTTGTCTCTTCGTCGCATCCGGAGAATGCGCACACGAAGAGCGCGGCGGTAAGGATGATTGCGTATTTTTTCATAAAATGATGGGTTTATTAGGTGTTCGGTTGAATCGGATGTTTCGGGTCGGCGGGCCGAGCCGGTGTGCAACGGGGGAATTCCGGTGTCTGGTCATTGCGTCATAGGCAAAAGCGGTTTTTAGGATTCGTTTATGGGTCGGTGGCGGTTTTTCGTATCGTCGGCTGGTTTTCGTCCGTGCGTGGCTTTTGGGGTCATTGCCCTTCGTTTTGCGGGGCGAGGCCGAAGACCAGCCGGTGGCGGCCGCTTGCGATCTTCGTCCCGGGCGATTGCGGGGCCAGCCTGCGGCCGTCGAGCCGCCCCCGGCAGGCGCCGGCGGGTGTGATCGCCGTGGCCGTGACGCCCGGGGGCAGGGTGACGTCGATCCGGAGTTCGCCGTCCGCGATCTTCCAGCCCAGGTCGATCCGGCCGTAGGGGGTCTTCTTCGTGATCCGGCACCACTCGACCCCTTCGGGAATCTGGGGGTCGATGAATACATGCTCGTAGCCGGGGTGGCTGCTGTCCGTGCGCAGGCCGCCGAGGGCCTGGTAGAACCACGTGCCGATGCCGTTGTAGCAGTTGTGTACGCGACTGCGTTCGCCGCTCCAATACTCCCAGGTGGCCGTCGCACCGTGGTCGATCATATGCAGGTAGCCCGGGTAGCCGCGCTGCTTGAGCATCCGGTAGATGAATTCGGGGTTGTGCGATCTGACCGCCCAGCGGGTGATGACCGGTACGCCGACCAGTCCGCCGCCGATATGATCCTTCATCACGTCGTGTGTCGATCGGAAAAGCCGTTGTTCCACGCCGGCGCGGAGCGAATCGGGCGTGGCGCCCACCAGCATCGGGTAGGTCATGTCGAGCTGCGAGCCGGTGGCGTAGGTTTGCGTCGCCGGGTCGTAGAACCGGGCGTGGATCGTGCGGTTGAGCGCCTCGCGCCGCGCTTCGAATGCGGCCGCCTCGTCGTCGTGCCCCGTGAGCCGGGCCATCTGTGCCATCCTGGCGTAGCAGTCGCTGACAAAGCAGTTGTTTACCAGCGACACCGAAGCCTCGCTGCCTGTGTCGACCCCGTGCGGGGCGAGCCAGTCGCCGAGGAACCAGTCCCGGTAAGGCGTGTCGGGCCAGCGGGTCAGCAAGCCGTCTTTCATGTACCGTTCGACATAGCCCATCCATTCCCGCATGGCGGGGTAGTGGCGGTCGACCAGCGTCCGGTCGCCGTAGTTGAGCCACGTTTGCCAGGGGGCCATGACGATGAACCCGCACCAGTAGGGGCCGCCGCCTCCCGCACCGGCGTTGGGGGCTACGTGGGGCAGGCTGCCCCCGGGGCGCATGGCGTCGTCCCATGCCTGCACCCAGTTGCGGTAGAGCGGGGCCGCACCGCAGAGGGTTTGCAGGATCTCGGTGGAAGAGTTGCCGTCGCCGCCGTATCCGGCGCGTTCGAGGTGGGGGCAGTCGACCATGTACCCGTTGTAGGCCAGGCAGCGCAGCGTGTGCGCAATCATGTCGTGGATGGCGTTCAGGTCGCTATCCGACGAAGTGAACGTCGCCTCGGCCCGGTAGTCGGTGTGGATGGCGAGCGCCCGGAAATCCTCCCGGCGGGGCCTCTGCGCCAGTCCGCGCACCTCGGCGTAACGGAAAGCATGGTGGTTGAACTTGTTGCAGAACCGCTCCCGGCCGTCGCCACGGGCGATGTAGGTGTCGCGCTGCCGCTGGTCGATGAGGTTGCCGTCGCCGTCCGTCTCGTCGCTGTATTCGATCTCGACGCGCGCCCCGTTCGGAAGCCCCGAGAAATGAGCCTCCAGCCAGCCGGTGACGACCTTGCCGAAGTCGATCCGCCATACGCCGGGTGCCGCCTCGTCCAGCATGCGGGCGGTCAGCCGCTCCTGGATGCGGTCGGGCTCGACCATTTGCGGCGTCGCCCGGTGCCCGGGCTTCCGGGCCGTGATTACCGGCTGCCATGCCAGCGCGTCCAGGTCGGAGGGGGACATCGAGCGCGGGTTGCGCCGGGCGTCGATCTCTTCGCCTCCGAAGTCGAGGGCGTTCCACGACCCCGTGTCGCGGTAGCCGCTCAGCGCGGCACGCCATGCGGTGTCCGTGCGGCAGACGGTCTGCCAGGTGTTTGCGGTGCCTATGTCCAGTTGTGCCCGCACAAGCGGTTCGGTGTAGGGTTCGTCGGGCTGCCAGCGTCCGAACGTGCCGCGCTTGTACCAACCCTGCCCGAGCCAGATCACCAGCTCGTTGTCGCCTTCGAGCAGGTAGGGACGGACATCGTAGGTCACCCACAGCGAGCGTTTGTCGAGCTGCGAGAGGGCGGGGGCGAGGCAGGCGTCGCCGACTTTGCGGCCGTTGACCCATATTTCGTGGTATCCTAGCGAATTGACGTGCAGCAACGCTTCGTCTCCGCATGCCGGGAGGGTGAATGCCCGGCGCAGGAGCACGGCCGTGGCGCCCGATTCCGGGCAGCCGATGAATTCACCCGAGACGGATGCCGGGTCGGTCAGGCCGATGCCGAAGCGGGCGACGGGGGAGACGGCTTTCCGGTTGCCCTTTTCGGTGCGGGCGGTGACGCGCCACCAGCATTGCGTCCGAGCCGTCAGCGGAAGCCCCTCGTAGGCGACTCCCACCGAACGCTTCGACCGTACCCAGCCCGAGTCCCACAAGTCGGCGTCTCCGGCTAGCAGCCGCAGGCTGTCCGAGGCAACCTCGATCCGGTAGCTGCGCTGGGCATCGCCCCGGCGCCCGGAGCGGAGCTGCCACCCGAAGCGGGGTGTCGCCGTGTCGATGGCGAGCGGATCGGTCAGCCCTTCGCAGGTCAGCCGCCGCAGGCAGGGCTTCGCGCCGTGCCCGGCATTGCCGGCCGGACCGGCCGCCAGGAGGCAGGGGCCGGAAAGGAGCCCGGGCAGCAGGAGCAGGTATAGCAGGGTTCTTTTCATGGGTTCGAAATTTTGTGCTGTCGTTTTCAGCGGTTGTAAGCCTCGGCCCGAACCGTGTAGCGGTCGTCGGGAAGCAGGCCGGCATCGAATTCAAAGTCGATCTGCCGGCTTTCGCCCTGCAGGAGCGTGAAGTAGTTGTCGTCGGCCACGTAGGGCAGGATGCGTTCGCCGTCGGATCGGCGGTAGGGTTGCACGTGCACGGCGAAGGCCACCGAACGTCCGACGTTCCTGACTGTCGTGCGGATGACCTTGCGGCCGCCTGCGGCGGACAGCTGCGAACGTACCTGCAGCTTGGCAGGGGCGAGCGTGTTGAGCGCCGTGTAGTCGCCGCGGCGGGTCGCACGCCAGTAGAAGTTGTCCGAGAGCAGGCGCCCGTCGCGGTCGGTGAGCTCCAGCCGGATGAAATGCACGGGCGAGAGTTTCGGCGCTTTCGCGTCGCGGCGGTAGACTTCCATTTCATAGAGCGAGTAGCCCCATTGCGTGGCACGCCGGAGTCCGAGCATTCTGACGTAGCGGGCCTGCTGCAACGGCAGCGGGATCGTCTGTTCGCCGCCCTGCGCGTCCTGCGTTTCATAGACGTCGCGCCACGTGCGGCCGTCGTCCGAGAGTTGCAGTTTGTAGGCTGCGGCGTGGGCGTCCTCCCAGCGGAGCACGACTTCGGTGAAGGCGCGACGCTCGCCCAGGTCGACCTCGATCCACTGGTCGTCGCTGTACTCGCTCGCCCAGCGGCTCGAATCATTGCCGTCGGTGAGAGCCCCGGTACCTGCGCCGTCGGGCGATGAGGAGGATGCTTTCACGGGCCGGTTGCGGGCCAGGTTGCCCTCCGAGAAATTCAGGTCGAACAGGCTGCGGGCCGTATTGGCCGCGAGCGAGACCCTGAGCTGCTGCGTGAATTGCGGCAGGAGCCGCCCGTCGAGGTCGTAGACCCGTGCTGTGGCCGTCGCTTCGAGCGGTTCGCGCGTCGTATTGACCGCCTTGACCGAATTGTCGGCATGGCTCCACTGGATATGCACCGGTTCGCACGCCTTGCGTATGCCCCAGTAGGCACCCGTCGGGTCGAGGTAATAGTCGTAGGTCTGCCATACGAGCGACGGGTAGGCCGGCTGGCTCATCCAGGTCATGATGCCCGTGGCGTCGTCCCACATGTGATGCTGCCAGCCCTCGTACATGGCTTTGTTGACCTCCAGGTTGAGCAGCTGCGCCTTGCGGCAGAAATCCTCGATCCCGTCTGCCTCGCCGTAGTTTTCGGCCACGGTCTCGAAATATTTGTCCGGGGCGGCGTTGGCCGCCGACTTGCCGAAGAAATGTTTGTCCCACATGTCGTTGCGGGGCCACCACGACTCCTCGGGCATGAATTTGCGAAAACTCTCGAACGTGGTGAATACCGCCGTGCCGATTTCGGTGCGGAAACCCCATGCCGGGCGGCCTTTGTAACCGTAGGGCATCGGGTAGGCAGCGAAGTACCAGCCGGGGTGGAAATTGGCCCACGGCCCGCTTCCCGAAAGTCCCTGCGCATTGGATATGGACTGGTAGAGGCGGTCGCCGCCGTCGTAGTGGGCGACGTCGCCGCGCAGCCAGTCGTCGAGCGGGGCCTGCGGTACGCCTTCGTTGTCGCCGCACCAGACGGCGATCGAAGGATGGTTGCGCAGCCGCTTGATCTTCTCCACGGCGTTCTGCTGGAAGGCCCCCAGGTCGTGCGGCAGGTTGGGGTGCGAGTTGAGCCAGAAGTCGTCCCATATCATGATGCCGTGGCGGTCGCAGGCATCGTAGAACTCTTCGTCGGTCGTCGAGCCGATCCAGTTGCGGATCATGTTGAAATGCATGTGCCGGTGGAGTGCGACGCGGGTGTCGTACTCCTCGCCGCGGCAGCGGAGCAGCCATTCGCTCATGCCCCAGTTGCCGCCCTTGACATAGACCGGTTCGCCGTTGATCTTCAGGCGGAAGATGCCGTCGTGCCACTCGTAGCCGTATTCGCGGATGCCGAACGTCACTGTCCGTGCGTCCGATTGCCGCCCGTCGGTTTCGAACGCCAGGCAGCAGGTGTACAACGCGGGGTCGCCCATGCCGTTGGGCCACCAGAGCTGCGGATGCTCTACGGCCAGGCCGGGAACCTCGCGCTCCGTGAGCCGGATCGTCCGCCGCTCGCCCGCTTCGAGGCGGACGGGGTGCGAGAAGGCGATGCCTCCGGGACGGATCTCGCCCCGCAGCACGCCCTCGCAGGCCTTGTCAGAGCGGTTCTCCACGTCGGTAAGGAGTTCGACCTTCGCATGTTCGCGGTCGGGAACCTTCGTGCGCACCCACGGTTCGACGAGGCGTACGTCGCCCGAGAGAGACAGGTAGACATCGTCGGTGATGCCGCTCAGCAACCCCGGGGCATAGGGCATCCAGTCCCACCCGGCGCTGGAGATATAGGTCGGGCTGCGGAAATTGGGCACGGGGTATCCCACCCATTCGACCTCGACTTCGAGGCGGTTCTCCCCGTCGGGTGCCACGAGCCGGGTGATGTCGTAGTCCCCCGGCTGCATGAAGCCGTCGAGGTGCCCCAACTGATGGCCGTTGAGGCGGACGGTACCCTTGCGGTTCACCCCTTCGAAGCGGAGCCACAGGGTGCGGCCTTCGCCGACCGGGGGCGTTGGGAAGAGCCCCGTGTAGCGGAAATTGCGGTCGTAGCGGCTCTTGTCCGTGCGGTAGGCGTTGTCGCCGAAATTGGGGTCTGCTTCCACGCCGGCCGCAACGTACGACGCGAAGACGCAGCCGGGCACGATGGCCGGGACGGCGGGCAGGGCGTCGCCTTCCGACGGCCGTACCTCCCAACGGATATGTCCGCTGCGGCTGTCGAGCGGGATGCATTCCTGTGCGCTGACGCCGGCGGCGAGCAGCGAAAGGCAGAGTGCGAAAATTCGTTTTATCATGGCGTGCGTTTTTTTCGGACGGGGGAGGGTGCGCACTCCGCTCCGGCGGGGGAACGGAGTGCGCGCGGATCGCTATTCCTCCGTTCCCGTGCCGGAATCGTCGTCCGAGTCGTAAACGTGTTCCCAGTTATATACGCGGAAGAAGTAGGGCCGGTAGAAATCGGCGCTGCCCACGCGGTTGAAATTGTCCCAGAAGTTGGCCGGATCGCTGTTGGTCGAGAATACCAGCTCGCCCTGGCGCGAAAGCGCCGGGTGGAGGTTGATCATGTACCAGCGCTGGTGGTAGGGACTGCCCAGCTTGTCGAGCGTTGCGGGCAGCGTGAAGAGCAGCGTCCGGTCGGTGAAGGGGCCGTAAGGCGTCTGGCTGCGGAAGAGGTAGATGTCGCGGCCGAAGGGGAAGGCTTCCATGCACATGTAGTAGACGCCGTCTTTTTCGAAGACCCACGGCATCGAGCCCGATTCGGCCGTGATGTAGGAACGTTCCATCTCCTCGTTGCTCGGCACGGAGCTCTGCCAATGGTAGTCGCCGCTCAGGTCGCGGATGTAGTACGACCACGGGCTGCCCAGGTCGAGCGTCTCGGTGCGGGCCACCAGCACGCGCGAAACGAGGTTCACCTGTTTGGTCGTATAGAGGTAGATATGTCCCCCTTCGGTGTCTTCGAACATGGTCGAGCCGTAACCCAGGCCGTCGGATTTGAAATTGTAGTCGGTCGAAAGCACCGACATGTATTGCCCGTCGCCCGGCTCGCCTTCGAGGCTGTACTCGCGCAGGCATCCGTCGATGTTTTTCAGCGACCCGGGTTCCACGCCCGTCCAGAGCATTTGCAGGATCTTTCCGTGCGCGGGGTCGTCATATACGACGGCATCGCCGGCCCAGTAGCAGTAGTCCTGGTCGATTTCGCCTTTCTGGATCTCGGCATCGGAGAGGGAGGCTTTCGGATGGCGGATGTGGGTGCGGGCCTGGTAGTAGCGTTCGCCCGAGGGGTTGTCCGTCTGCACGTAGTCGGCCAGCCATACCAGGTCGTCGTCGCTCTCCTGTCCGGAGGCGATCGTCGCCCCTTTCTGGATCATCAGGCTGTTGCGCGGGAAGCTGCAACTGCCCCGGGCGCGGGTCTTGCCGTCCACCACGCCGTAGAAACTGTCGTTGAACGACCAGAAGACATGGCCGCCGGGCAGTGCCGTGGTGAGCACGCCGTCGCCGCCGTTCCAGCCCAGCGTACGGGTGAAGAGGGCATCGTATTTCTTGTCCTTGTAGACGAAGACGCGGGGATTCTGCCCTCCCTCGTCGGGCATCTGTACCAAATTCCACGACGGGTCGATGGCGGGCGGAACGGGAGCCGGGGTAACTTCAGGCGCCTCGTCGTCGGGGATCGCCGGGTTGTCGAAGTCGTTGCACGCGGCCAGGGAGCCCGTACACAGGCAGAATATGCAGAATGCTATGATATTTCTTTTCATGGTTCGTTGCGATAAGGATTAGTATTGGGAGCGGGTCATCGTCTCGCGTACTTCGTGCCAGGTATTCCCGCTTTCGGTGGCGAGCTGGTAACGGTAGTAGAGGTAGAACGTGCCGGTCGCAGGGTCGTAGGTAGAGTCGTTGAGCGGCGAGGCCGAAACACGGATGGCATCCTGGCTGTCGAGATAAGGGGTTATGGAGACTCGCTGCATGGGTACGACCTCGTCCGTGATTTCGCCTTCGACGTAGACGGGGACGTTCACCCACGATTCGGGGTCGACCGTCACGCGCAGGCTGTTGTTGCGGGTCGTCACCTTGTCGTTGGCGGCCGTGGCGCCCGGGAGGATGCGCACCGAGCGCTCACCCACGGGGATGACCAGCTTCGAGGAGTTGATCGCCTGGCGCCGGGTGTTCGAGCCGAAGATGTTGTCGACGATCCAGCCGGTCTGCGTGGTGCCGGTCATGGTGTAGTAGGTGCTGCTCTTGGTCGTGGCGTAGTCGTTCTTGCGCTGGATCTCGAAAAGTACGAAATTCTTGGTGGCCGAGGGCATGCAGGACGATACGGACTCGATGCGCAGCGGAATGAAATAGGTCTGGTCGGGGAGCAGTTCGTCTACCCTGACGTTGATCGGGAGGCTCGCCGAACAGCTGCCGGCCTCCATTTCGACGCTCATGGGGTCGATCGTATAGTATTCGGCGGGAAGTTCCATCGCGTATTCCTCGAACTTCGTGTCGAAATTGCGTTTGTTGTACTCGCCGATCGCCTCGAAGTCCAGCCCGAGTTTGACGGTGACGTTCTGGTCGAGCCCCGTCGTGCCGCTGGCATAGATGGCCAGCTCTCCCTGGAAGCCCTTCTCGCCGTATTCGAACTCCTGCCCAAGGATGTTGTTTTCGCCGCTGACAATGAATATCTCCTTGCGGTAAAGCTCCTCCTTGTAATACTCCATTTCACAGGAGCAGAGGAAGGCGGCCGCAGCGGCGAGTATCGTTATTTTGCTGAATGCTTTCATCTTCTGAATTTTTTGGAATTGACTATTTCTCCCAGCCCGGGTTCTGATCCAGGCTCGGTACTTTGCGCAGCTCGTTGCGGTGCAGCGGCATGAACATGTATTTGGACTTGAATGTCCGTTCGCGGATCGTACGGTACGAGATGACCGTCGGGGCGTAGAATCCCTCCCATTTTCCGGCTTCGACGTTCAGGCCCGTCAGCGGCTCGCGTTCCAGTTCCTCGAAAATGCCCCAGCGGCAGATGTCGTAGTAGCGGCGGTTTTCGTGGAGGAACTCGACCATGCGTTCGCGCCGGATCAGCTCGTTGAAATTGGTGGCGTCCACCAGTTCGCCGGCGTCGGCGCCCGGGAGCCCGGCGCGGTAACGCACCTGGTTGAAAGCCCCGGCCATGGCGGTCAGGTCGCGCGAGTAGCTTTGGCCGTTGACCTCGTGGGTCTTCGTCAGGTTGTTCAGCGCCTCGGCGTAGGAGAGCAGGATTTCGGCGTAGCGGATCAGCGGGAAGGTCTTCTGAACCGTGCGGGCGTTGCTGCCCGTACGCGCATCGCGCGGGTGGACGTACTTGTAGCAGGTGTATCCCGTCAGGTTGTAGATGTTGGTCACGCCCGCCTGGTTTTTGCCGGCATTGGCGCCGTTGTAGTACTCGACGATCTTGTTCCGCATCTCTTCCGAGGTCGTAGACTGCATCTGCCACAGGGTGCCCGAGAAACCGATGCTCGCGTAGAACCGCGGCTCGCGGTTGTCATAGGCCTTGTAGGTGCCGCCGGGCAGGGTGTAGTTCTTCGATAGCTGCTTGTCGGCTGCGGTGACGCAGGTCTGGTCGTAGGGACGATCCTCGTAGGGGTACTCGGCGCTCGCGTTGTTGATGTCGCGGCCGTCGGCCATGCGGTAGGCGTCGACGATGCGTTGCGGGATGCTGATCGAACTGTTGCCGCCCAACTTGAGCGGGAATACGACGTCCTGCTGGTCGGTGATGTTCTGCGTCGTGCCCCAGATCAGCTCCGGGTTGGTCACGTTCGTCGTTTCGCCGGTGAACATTTCCGAGTAGGAACGGAAGGGGTCGATGCCGCCCGCACCCGCAGGGAAGGGATCGGAGGGGACGTTCGAGGGCAGTGGCAGGGTGTATTCGTCGGCCGGCACCGTATGCAGGCGGTAGATGCCCAGGTCGATGACGCGCTTGGCCGCGGCGGCTGCCACGGCCCACTTGCTTTCGTCGTAGGTCTGGGAGATGTAGTGCACCCCGTCGGATTTACGCTTGAAAGCCCCGAAATAACGGCGTGCGGCGGCTCCGCCGTTGAAAAGCGGGCTCGCGGCCTGCAGGCGCAGGCGTGCGACCAGCGCCAGCGCGGCGCCTTTGGTCGGGCTGCCGAAGAGATCCAACGGCTGCTCGGTTTCGAGGCTTTCCGCAGCGGCTTCGAGCTCGGAGCAGATGTAATCCACGCATTCGTCGTAGGTGCTGCGCTCGGCCTGGTAATAGTCGGGCGTTTCGTTGGTGTTGAGAACCTGGTCGCCCACGAGGATCATGGGGCCCTGGTTCTGGAGTATCCAGTAGTAGGCATAAGCCCGCAGGAAGCGTGCGCGTGCACGGAACTCCATTTTGTCGAAGGCGTTCATGTCGGGCACCTCGTCGATGTGGGGCAGGATGGTGTTCACCTTGCGGATGACCTTGTAGCAGTTGGGCCAGACATTGAAATTCCAGTCCCAGCCGCCCGTCTCGGTGTAGGTGATCTTGTCGGTGGTCAGCTCCGTGCCGGGGAAGGAGACGTCCAGGATGCCGTTGTAGAATGTCCCGCAACTGACGGCCTCGTCAGACCCGGTGGCGCCGGGGACGCTGCACCAGTAGTAGATGCGGCCCTCTTTGGGCAGCTGGTTCACCGCACCGTTGAAATAGCGCTCGATGTTGTATTGGCTCTCGAAGATACGCTCTTCGGAGAAGGTGTCCTCGAAGTAGTCGTCCACGTTCAGGAAGTTGCACGACGCGGTGAGCAGGCCGACCAGCGCGAGGGGTATGATGAATGATTTTTTCATGGTAGTTTATGTTCTTAGGAGAGATTCGGGTTAGAAGTTCAGGTAAATCTGCAGCGAGAAGCGGCGCGGGATCGGGTAGGCGTGCCCGGTCTGCATGGCCTGCTCGGGGTCGAAAATCTCCACGCCGTCCCATACCGCGAGGTTCTCGCACATGATCTGGAAGTCGATGGATTGCAGGCCGAGCGCTTTGCGCAGCCCCGGCGTGTGCAGGTTGTAGTTCAGGCTCAGTTCCTGCAGGCGCAGATAGCGGGCATTGCCTTTCCAGAAGGTCGAGGGTTTGGTGTTGTTGGCGTTGTTGCCGTAGGAAAGGCGCGGGAACCGCGCATTGGGGTTCTCGGTCGCCCGGTTGCCCGAGTAGTCGGCCGAAGTCCAGCGGTTGGCCGGATTGTAGGCCAGGGCCAGTACGTTGCCCTTGTATCCGCCGTTGAAGGGAATGTAACCGTCGAATTTCGAGCCGTCCTTGTCCCCGTAGAGGAAATAGTTGTTGCCCGTGCCTTTGAACAGGACGTTGAGCGTCCAGTTCTTGTAGCGGACTTCGGCGCCGAATCCGTACATGAACTGCGGGATGCCGGAATAGGCGAACAGGGGCACCTTGTCGTCGTCGGTGATCACGCCGTCGCCGTTCACGTCCTTGTACTTGATGTCGCCCGGGCGTACCGTGCCGAACTGCTCGGGGCTCATGTCCACGTCCTGCTGATCCTTGAAGAGTCCCAGGGAGATGAATCCCCGCTGCACGTCGTTCGAGAACCCGGTCTTGCTCAGGTAGGGATAAGGCTGCGTGGCCTCTTCCCAGTTGTTGATCTTGTTCTTCGAGAGCGTGAAGTTACCGCGCAGCGTGAAGTGGAAGTTTTTGCCGAGGGGCTGGAAATATTCGAAGTTTCCGTCGCCGCCCCAGCTGGTCATGCTGCCGACGTTCCCGTAGGGCATGCTGATGACGCCCACGTAGTCCGGAATCTGGGCGCGTTCCTGGAAGATGCCCTCACGGCGGTCGCGGAAATAGTCCACCGTCATGGTGAAGCGGTCGCCGAAGAGGTGGAGATCCATACCGATGTCGAATTTCTTGGCTTTCTCCCACGCCAGGTTGTCGGCGCCCACGCGGTTCTCGGTCAGTACGCCCGAACCGCCCCACGGCGTGCCGTCGGTCTTCTCTTCGATGATCGTCAGGTAGGGGAAGCGCACGCTGGAAATCCGGTCGTTACCCACCATACCGTACGAGGCGCGGATCTTCATGAAGTCGATCCACTTGATCCGCTTCATGAATTCGTACTGCGTGGGAACCCAGCCCATGGCCACGGCCGGGAAGAATCCGTACTGCCGGCCGCTCTGGAAGTTCTCCGAACCGTTCAGGCCGAAGTTCACGTCGAGGAAATAGGTATCCTTGAAGCCGTAGGTGAAGCGCCCCGAGAGGCTCTGGTAACGCCTTGCGATGGCGTTCATCGAACTGTCGGCACCCGATTCGGTCGTGCTTTCCAGGTAGTAGAACAACAAGCCGCCTACGCGGTGGTTCCCGAAGGTGCGGTCGTAGTTGACTTTGGCGTCGAAATAGAGTTTCCGCCAGTTCCATGCCTCGGAGTTATACTGCACCGAAGCCTCGGTGACCTGTTCCGAAAGGATCAGCTCGCCTTTCTGGTTGCGCTCGCGTGCCAGGTAGAGGGCCGGCATGGAGTAGCGGCTTTCGCCGTAGAGCGACTGGGAATCCCACGAACCGGTGGCCTCGATGTTCAGCCCTTCGGTGAGCATCGACAAATCCTGTTTTATGCCGATGTTGAAGAGCGTGCGGCTTTTGTTCTCCACGGTGTTGCCCGTGTAGTTGAGCAGCACGTGGGGCGGGATGTCGCTGTCCGAACCCGAGGCGGGCAGCTCGCCGCTCGAATAGCGCAGCGGGTACATCAGCGGGGTCGTCTTGGACTGCGAATCCCAGATCCAGTCGGTGAGCGACGTGTCGGTGCGGCTGTACTTCTTACCCATGCTCGGACGCTTGTTCACCGACATGAAGCCCATGGCACCCAGGTAGATCTGCGTCGTCTTGGTCAGGTTGATGTCGATGTTGGTGCGGAAATTATAGGTGTCGTAGCCGACGCCCTTGTTGTATTTGCTGTCGTCCATGCTCTTGTAGGCCGACGATTCCTGCGACATGCCCAGGCTGGCGAAATAGCGGGCGATGTTGCCGCCGCCCTGTGCACTGACATACTGCGTGTGCTGGAACGAGGTGGGGTTGAGGATCACGTCCTGCCAGTCGATGTCGGGGTAGAGGTCGGGATCCAGCCCGTAGCGGATGATGTCCATCTGCGTGTCGTTGTAGATCGGGCTCATGCCCGAGGCTACGGCTGCTTCGTTCGCCATTTCGGCATACTGCGTGGCACCCACGTAGCGGGGCAGGCGGCGCAGCTCGGAGATGGTGTAGTTCGAGCGGAAGGTGATTTTGAGCTGCTCCTGTTTTCCGCGCTTGGTGGTCACGAGCACCACGCCGTTCGCACCGCGGCTGCCGTAGACGGCCGTTGCGGCGGCGTCCTTGAGCACCGAGAAGCTCTCGACGTCGGCCGGGTCGATCTGGCTCAGGTTGCCTTCCAGTCCGTCGATCAGCACCAGGGCGCCGCTGTTGGCGCCGAACGTGCCGATGCCGCGCACCCAGAATTCGGAGATGTTCCGCCCCGGCTCACCGCTCGACTGAATGGAAATCACGCCCGGGACGCGGCCGCCGAGCGTGTTGACGATATTCGTCGCGGGCAGTTCGAGGTCTTTGGTGTCGACCACCGCCACGGCGCCCGTCACGCTGACTTTGCGCTGCGTACCCATACCGATGACGACGACCTCTTCCATCTGGTTGCCTTCCCGGAGGGTGATCTTGACGTCGGCCGCCGAAGTGATGATCTGTTCGGCGGTTTCGTACCCCATGAACGATACGGCCAGCGTGTTGTACAGTTTGGCGGTGAGTTTGAACCTGCCTTCCGAATTGGTGATGGAGCCGATGCCCGGCTCGTCCTTGATATAGACCGTGGCGCCGACGATGGGGACGTCGTCCGAATCCACGACCAGTCCGTTCACCTCGACCGGCTGCTGCTGTTGCTGTTTGCTCTGGGCACCTGCCTGTACCGCGAGCGCGAACAGGAAGGCGCATATCAATAGAATTCGCTTCATGTCTGTTTAGGATTGTTAGGTGAATAAACCCACTTATTCGATGGCTATGCGGCGGATGGCATAGTTCTCGCTGTCGCCGATGTAGAGGTTGCCTTCCGCAGTGATGGCCAGGCCGACCGGTTTGTTGAATTTGGCCGCGTCGGCAGGGCCGTTCACATAGCCGGACGATTTGGGCGTCCCCGCGAACGTGGAGACGTAGCCGTTCGAAAGCGTGATCTTACGGATACAGTGGTTCTCCCTGTCCGTTACGTAAATGGCCTCGCCTTCGGGGTCTACGCACATCTGGCAGGGATTGTTGAACTGCGCCTCGGCGAGCGGGCCGTCCAGGTGTCCCGCCGTGTTTTTACGTCCGGCCCAGACCTCGACGGTGCCTGCGGTGAGGTCGTGCTTGTAGATGCAGTGCTGTCCTTGAACGGCGAAATAGCCTATATTGGGATCGAGCGGATCGAAAACAATACCCATGATATCGCCCTGTGACGACTTGAATACCTCGGATGTGAGGTTTTCTCCGGCCCCGGTTACGGGATCCCAGCGGGCGCATACGCCCTCGTTGGAATAAAAATAGAATTTACCGTCGGCGGGATTCATCTCGAAACCCTGGCGCCCGCCCCAGCTGGGCATTCCGTCCGTGAAAGCCAGGGGTTTGTCCCACTTCGTTTTACCACCGCCTACGCTCGCATAGTCGGCTACGGGGTCGAAATAACCGAAATCCTCATTTCCCATATTGGTGTGCCACCAATAGACATTGCCTGATTTATAGTCCCGTGAGAGGATAATGCCGGTTACGAGAATGCCGAAGTCGTTCAGCATTTTGATGTTCCCGGCTTCCTCGTTCATCATGTAGATACGATGTGTATTCTCTTTACCTTCGGCCGAAAGACTGAAGCGGACATACAGATTGTCGTTTTTGTCGACGGCAATGGGAGAATCGGGTTTGTCCATGAACTGTGCGGCCGTGAGCGAGGTGGTTCCTTCGGGCATGGTAGTGCCCTTCATGCCCCCGGCGATCGTGGAAACGTTGGTCTGGATGATGTAGTCGAACAGCTCGTCGAACTGTACCTTGTTCTCTTCGTTCTCACCCATGGAGACCGAGATGACGCACTCTTCGCCCGGGAGCTTGGGCGCAAGGACGAGCATGCGGTCGCCCGTCGAGGAGATTACGGCAGCGCGTTTTTCGTTGAAATAGACATTGAGGGCTTTGGCGTCGGTGCCGAAGTTCTTGCCCTTGATGATCACCTGGGTCGCTATCGGCCCGGTTTTAGGATAGAACGATTCGAGTTCGATGGGTTTGTCGGGTTGGTATCCCGAATTCCCCCCCCCTCGTCGCCGTCAGAGCACGCTGACAACCCGATTCCTGCCGTCAGGCAGGCGAGCCATAAGTGTAGCCGGCATTTGCAGTAGAAGTTTTTCATGAATGTTGGTTTTAGTAGGGTATATATTTAATAGGTTGACGTGTGGGTCGCGGCGGTTTTTATCCGGAATTACCCGGGCGTGTCCCCCGGTGCGGGAGATGCGGTTCGGAGCCGATGCGGGATGGTCGGGGACAAAACACACGGCGGCGACGGGACGGGTCGTCCCGCCGCCCGGGAAAGGGCGTATGGTCTGCATTGACGGTTTCTCCGCAGGTCGGTAGGTTAGGTTCATTCGTTTCGCAAGTTCCGCAAGTCCCGCCGGAGCATTTGTCCGCCGGGAGTTTTTTGTGCTCCTACAAAATTACCTAATTGCGGGTGTTATTCAAGTCCACCGGGGTTGAAATGAGATGTATGTTAACTCGCTCTGAAAATTAACATGCTGTTTTCCATTGTGTTACATGCTCGGCTGTTTGCTGTTTTGGTAAACGGGAATTAGAGTTGCCGGTGGATATGCGGATTTAATATCCGGCGTTTTGACGGCTTACCCCGCCTGTGGGATTGGGAGGATCGGTCACTGATAGCTGTTGTCCGGGCACTGGGGTGACCGCAACTGTCCCCCTATCCCGCGCCGGACGTCGTCGTGGGCGTGATGGCAGAGGGAAAACCGACCTGGGCCGATGAGGATGCACTCGTTGATCGGCGACGAAGCCTGAAGGCATGCAAATAGAAAGGGCCGGACATTTTGTCCGGCCCTTTTCGCATGGTCGCGTGGGGTTACTTGGTGACGCAGATGTCATCGATGAACCACCGCGAGAATTCGCCGCTGGCAGCGTCGCTCGTGAATTTGATGCGGGTCGAAGCCGTCGCGCCCTCGATCTTCAGCGTATAGTTGTTGAAGGCCGTGGTCGAAAGGTTTTCGACGGTGGTTCTGGTCGCTCCGCTGATCGTTCCGCCGCCCGTTACCTCGACGACGATCGTCGTCAGGTCGCCTTTCTTGTCGGCGGGTTCCCCGGCCTTGCCTTTGGGACGGTCGGAGAAGGTCTTGTAGGCCATGGCTTTGAACGAGAGGTTCAGGTCGCCGGCGGTGCCGAGAGCCGGTGTTAGCAGGTAGCCCGGCGAGTTCTTGTAGGCGTTGCGCGCCACGGCCTGCGTTTCGACATAGCCGATTTGGGCATAGCCCGGACGCTGGCGGACGTTCTCGCCCGAAATTCCGTTCTTCACGGACGGCGCCCATGAAGTGATGTCGCTGCCGCAGTAGTTGGCCATTGCCGCCAGTTTGTCACCCAGCAGGTAGTCGAGTCCTTCGGTCAGGTTGTCGAACGGTTCGAAATAGAGGGCTCCGGCGGGTTTGGCGGTGTGGAACGACGGTATCGCCTCGATCGCGAAGCATGAGTGCAGGCGCGAGTCGGAGTTGTAGCCCGCCGTGCCGCCGTTGACACTGGTTTTTCCCGTGGGGTAGAGTTTCAGGTAGAGTGTCTGCCCCTTGGTCAGGTTGATCGTCGGGGTGAGGGGCACGGTGTAATAGAAGAAGAAACCGCTGCTGGAGATGGGCTGCGTGACGGAGATCGCTGTCGAGTTGTCGTCGGGTGTGATGAAGGTTTCGTTATCGTTGGAGTAGGCCAGAACCCAGTCGCGCGGGGCGCCGCCCGTACCCGAGAGTCCGAACGACACGCGGAATTTGGTGGGCATGTCCTGCGCCAGCGGGAGCGTCAGCAGGAAGTAGCAGTTCTGGCCGGCGACCATCGACTTGGCCGGGATGTTGTCGTGCGCGCCCTCGTCGGCCCAGTGGGTCATGCGGAAATCGCTCGACGTGCGGCCGATGGCCCGTGCCGTGAGGACGGCGCAGATGTTGTTATCCTTATCTTCGGCCTTGAAGTCTGTGCCCTGTTTGTCGAACGTACCGTCCTTGATGGTGATGTACTTGCAGTCCTTGTTGGCCTGCGACGAGGCGTAGAACGAGAATACGTAGGGCAGCTTGATACCGATCGACGCGCCGAAGCGGATGCCCGTCAGCCTGAGGTCGTTCTCGGTGCAGGGGCGGATGCCGACCGTGCGGTCGTGCGGGACGGCAATGCCTTTCAGCGTGCCGCTGCCTGTGGGCGCGGCGTTGATGCCGAACGAAGCCGTCTGGTCGGCGATCAGCGCGAAACGGTCGTTGTCGGGGGTCTGCATCGTCAGCCCGTCCATTACCTTCATGCCGTCGAGCGAGTGCCCCTCTTCGACGTACACCTGCGAATAAACGCCCACGTACATCGATTCGTATACGCCCGACATCAACTGCTCGTACGTGATGGTCGTGGCGTCGAGGATCACCTGCGACGTTTCGGTGCGTCTGGCCCGGTCGTCGGAAACGGGTTTCAGCTCCATGATGCCGTTCTGGGCGCTGCGGCTGACGACGGCCCCTTTCAGGTCTACTTCGAGTTCTTCGCCGATGTTGTAGTAATGGATGTCGTCGAGCCGGAGCGTGATGCCCGTGCCGGGTTCGGGACTCCCCTGCAGGGCGATGCAGTGCTCGAAGTAATTGTTGTCCTCTACGCTCGATACGACGGTGCCGCGCATCTTCACCTCGTCGGGCACCGTGTAGTCGCCCTCGGCGGCGAGCGCCTTGAGGTCGGGGATGGTGATGTAGCCTTCTGCGGCCGCCGCGCCCTGCGTGACGGTCAGTACGTCCTTGACGTCGGGGTGCGAGAGCGACCGGGCGGTGATCGTCACCGAACGCGACGTTTGTGTGTCGTTTTTGGTCAGGGCGGCTTCGATCGTGGCGTTGCCGACGGCCGAGGTCTCGGAGAGTTCGACCCAGGACGTTTCGGCGCCCTCGACGGTGATTTCCCAGTCGCAGTTCGAATCGACGCTGAACGACAGAGTCGTGGCGAACGACGGGGCTACCAGCGTCGGGGTGCTCATCCTGAGCGTCGGCATCGGAAGATCCACATCGTCCTGACAGGCCCACGCCGCGAGTATGGCGGCGGCTGTGGCGAGAAGCCTGAATGGTCTTATAAGGTTGTTTTTCATGGTCAGGTCATTTTTTATTTAGCAATAAGTGGCAGCGTGTGCCGGATATCGGCCGAAGAGGTGCCCAGCAGTATCTCGAAATCGCCGGGGTTTACACGCCATGCGTGCGTCTGGTCGCACCAGTAAGCCAGATCCCTGTAAGCGATCTCGAACTCCACGACCTGCGACGCTCCGGGCGCCAGCTCCGTTTTGCGGAAGCCCTTGAGCTCCTTCACGGGACGTATCACCGCCGGGTTCTTCTCCGAAACGTAGAGCTGGACGACTTCGGCGCCGGGCAGCGTGCCCGTGTTGGTGAGCCTTACCGAGATTTTGACTTTCTCGCCGTCGGCGATGGCCTTGGCCGAAAGGCGGGGCTTCGACAGCTCGAAGGTGGTGTAGGAGAGCCCGTGCCCGAAGGGGAAGAGCGGCTCGATGCCCTTGGTGTCGTACCAGCGGTAGCCTACCAGCACTCCCTCGGTGTAGGGAATGTCGTAAAGCTGGATGAGCCGTTCGTTGCGACATTCGTTGTAGAACTGTCCGTCGGGCGGAATGGTTCCTTTGGCCGGAGAGTCGGCGAACTCCTTTTCGATGGTTATCGGCAGTTTGCCCGACGGGTTCAGCTCGCCGGCGAGCACTTTCGCGATGGCGCGGAATCCGTTCTGTCCCGGATACCAGCCGTAGAGGATGGCTGCGGCTTTGTCGGCCCAGCCGGTCATGCGGATGCCCGAACCGGAATTGACCAGCACGACGGTGCGGGGATTGGCCCCGACGGCCTGCTGTACCAGCTTCTCCGCGGAAGAGGGGAGCGCGAACGGACGTTCGATGCTCTCGGCGTCGAGCGTCCCCACGCTTACGAGTACGACGTCTGCGGCGGCGAACTGCTCTTTCGAGGGTTTTTCGGCGAAGGTCACCCGGGCGCCGAACTGCTCTTCGAGCGCTTGGCGCAGGGTGACATTGTTGTAACCCTTGACTGCCGCCGAACCTGCCCCGCGCGGGATTTCGTCGAGAAATTGGCCTGCCGCGAGTATCTTCGTTCCGGGTTTGAGCGGCAGGAGCCCGTCGTTCCGGAGCAGTACGATGCCCTCGGAGCTCGTTCTGTAAGCGGCGGCTTCGTGTTCGGGAAGTTTCGCCAGCAGTTCGGGTTTGTACTTTTCGTCGCCCTTGCGGTCGTACAGCCCGAACCGGATGCAGGTGGCGATCAGCGGACGGATCATCGCGTCGATGTCGGCTTCGGTGATTTTGCCCTGCGACAGCAGCTCCTGTGCCGTGATATCCTCTTTCCAGCTGCCAGGCATCTCGACGTTCTGACCCGAAAGAATCAACTTCTGCATGTCGTAGACCGAATTCCAGTCGGTCATGACCAGTCCTTCGAATCCGAGTTCGCCGCGCAGCAGGTCGGTAATGACCTCTTTGCTCTGACCCGCCCACTCGCCGTTGATGCGGTTGTACGAGGTCATTACGCAGGCGACGCCTGCGGCGATGCCGGCTTCGAAGCCGGGCAGGTAGATCTCACGCATCGTGCGTTCGTCGAGAATCGAGTTCGAACGGCGGCGGTAGAATTCCGTGTTGTTGGCCAGGAAGTGTTTCAGGCAGGCGGCCGTGCCGGTACTCTGCATCCCCTGCACGTAGTTCTCGGTGATGCGCGACGTGAGAAACGGATCCTCGCCGAAATACTCGAAATTGCGGCCGCACTGCGAATTGCGGTAGATGTTCAGTCCGGGGCCGAGCAGTACCTCGACGCCGCCCGCACGGCACTCCTCGCCGATGGATCGGGCGTAATCGTAGGCCAGCGCCGGATTGAACGTGGCGGCCAGCATGATCGGGCATGGGAAGGCGGTGGACTTTTCGAGCTGCCGAACCATCGTGGGGTCGGGCAGGTTGTGGCGCATGTTCACGCCCTGCGAAGCGTCCGAAAGGTAGATGTAGGGGATGCCGAGGCGTTCGATGCCGTTGAAGAAGAAGCGGCTGTAACCCCGCGTCATCGAGATTTTTTCGTCGAGCGTCATCTTCGATAGCAGGCTGTCGGCCTGCCGGGCGGCTTCGACCACGCTCATGCGCGGCTGGGCGAAACCGGAAACGGCAAAAAAGAGCAGTACGGTCGATAATGCGATCTTTTTCATAACAGGTTATTTTTTGATGTCCACCAATACGGGCAGGTGATCCGACACTTTATTGACATTGATCTCGTCGTACGACGGGACGGCCGTTCCCAGCACTTCGCAGGCGGCCTTGTTGCCTTTGTAAAGCACAATGTAGTCGATACGCTTGGGGGTGGCGGTGTTCATGAAGGTATTGGACGAGGTGCTGATGATCTCCCATTTCTCCTTCAGCTTGACCATCATCTCCGACGACATGTTGCTTTCGTTGAAGTCGCCCGCAAGGAAGATGGGCTTGGTGTACGATGCGTAGTTGGCGGCGATGTAGGCGTTGATGATCTCCACCGACTGCGCCCGGTTGGTCGTTTCGAGGTGGCAGAGGTGGGTGGCGATGAAGATGTAATCGTCGAACTCGGCGAGGAAGAACTTGCGCGCCTCGGTGCCGGGCAGGTCGCCCGATACGGTGCGCAGCGGTTCCCGCTTGCTGAGGATGCCGATGCCGTAGTCGCCGCCGCGGTAGTCGATCGTCTTGCAGTAGTAGGGTTTCATGCCCGTGCGGTCGGCCAGCTCCTGGAGCTGGTCGTGCGGGTGCCATGTGGTGAATTTGTCCAGCTCCTGCAGGGCGATCACGTCGGGGTCTATCAGCGAAATGACCTTGGCTGTGTTGTTGTAGTTGGCGCGATCCACGTTGGTCTGGGTCTCCCAGCCTTCGCAGCGGTGGGTGTTGTAGGTCGCCAGCCGGATCGAATTGGGCAGGCGTCCGTAACCGTCCTTGTAGGGGTTCTCGGCCACTCCGGCCGAGTGCCCGAAATCGAAATCGGAGTTGTCGCCGTCGAGCTCGTTGCACGCGGCGAAGGTCGTTGTCGTGCAGAATGCCAGCAGCAGGTATGCTAAGTTTTTGAATTTCATGGTCAGCGTTTTTTTGTTAGAATTTGAGTCCGTCGTCCCAGCCGGGGTTCTGGCTGATGGCGCCCTGCGTCAGTACACGGTCGTCAGTCGGGATGGGATAGAGGTAATCCCGCTCTTCGTTCCAGGTGCGCACGAGGTTGGGATCGTCGTGTATCCGGATGTAGCCGTGGTCGCCCTCGCTCAGTTTGACGTCCACGCCGAGTTCATAGACCACGGGGATTTTGGTGTCGGGTTTGGTGCCCGACCAGATACAGACGTCGTCCGTGCCGTCGCTGTTGAGGTCGTACGAGCCGACGCCCGGGAAGTAGAGCCCTTCGAAGGGCTTTTCGAAACGCTTGCCCTCTTTCCAGCGTATGATGTCCCAGTAGCGGAAGTTCTCCATGAGCAGTTCGACGGTGCGTTCGCGGCGGATTTCGAGGATGACGCCCTTGTTCGCTCCCGTGACGTTGGCATACCCCGTCTCGGCCGATGCCAGGTAGGGGTCGGGATTGGCGTTGGCCCACTCCAGCGAGAGGTTGGCCACGCCGGCGCGTTCGCGCAGCGGCTTGATCGTCTTGTCGAGGTCTTCCTGCGTCAGCGTGCCCAGCTCGGCTTTGGCTTCGGCGTAGTTGAGGTAGACTTCGGCCGTACGGAAAAGCGGCATGTCGCTGGTCGAAGCCTGGTAAGCGTCGTATTTGGCCGGTAGCAGGAACTTCACCAGCTGGTAGCCGGTCATGGTCGCGGCCAGGTTGGGCGCCGACTCCTTGTCGTCGTCGATGCGTTTGTAGCCCGGCGTGCGGACGGTCTGTGCGAAGCGGCCGTCGCGGTTTTTGCTCTCGTCGGGGAGTTGCATCGTTTCCCAGCCGGGCTGCGAGGTGAAGGGCGTGCCGTCCTTCATCAGGTACATGTTGGCGACGTTCTTCAACAGGCCGGGGCGTCCCATCGTCGTGCCGGTCAGGTAGCCATTGACATCGTGTTTGAGCCCGATGGCTGTGTTGAAGGCCCGTGCGAGGATGATCTCGGAGCTGATGGCGTTTATCGAGGAGAAGAGGTTCAGGTAGGGCGTGCTGCCCGACTTGTAGATGGTGTAGCCGCTTTTCTCGATGAAGGTTCCGGCGGCCGATACGCACTCGGCCAGGTAATAGTCGGCGTCGTCGAGCCCGTGGTACTTGCGGAAGGTGCCTTCGAACAGGCAGACGCGGCTTTTCAGCGCCAGTGCCGTCCATTCGCTCACACGGTAGGTTTCCTTGGTCGGGGAGAGGTGCTCGATGGCGAAGTCGAGGTCTTCGATGACCTTCGACATCACCAGGTCGCGCGAGTCGCGGCCCTTGTAGAGCTCCTCTTCGTTCGAAGCCAGCGGACGATCCACCCAGGGTACGTCGCCGTAGTATTTGACCTTTTCGAAATAGAAATAGGCTCGGAAGAAACGGGCGAGGCCCTCGTATTGCAGGCGCACGTCGCGATCCTTGCAGTTGGATGAGTATTCGAGGAAGAAGTTGATGTCGCGCAGCTTCTCCCACTTCCAGGTCGAGGCGGTCGCGGGAACGGTGCGGTTACCGAGCACTTCGCTGGTCAGCACGTTCTTGGCGATGACGTCGGCCGACTCGCCGTAGACGGTCGTCGGGAAAATGGTGTAGAAATCGTTGGTGTAGAGCTGGCACTCCTGCTCGTTGCGGAAGAATTTATCGGGCGTGAGCTTATCCTTGGGGTAGCGGTCGAGTTGGTCTTCGCATCCGTACAGACCCAGCGCGGCGATTCCGACCAGCGTATATTTTATCAGTTTTTTCATAACGGCAGTTATTTAGAAGGTGAGGTTTAAACCGATCGAGTAGGTCTTGCACCACGGATAGACGTTGGCCTTCTTGTCCGAGTCGGCGGCGGCCTGTTCGGGGTCGAGGAATTTGCTTTTGAGCGCCGTCCAGGTGGCGAGGTTCTCGCCGCTGAAATAGATGCGCAGCTCCTTGATGCCGATCTTCGAGGTCAGATGCGTGGGAATGGTGTAGCCGACAGTCAGGTTCTTCAGGCGGCAGTAGGCCAGGTTCTGGATATAACGGTCGTTGGTATAGTAGACCACGCCCGACGTGGAGTTGAGCGAGCTGTAGGCACGGGCGCGCGGGAAGTAGGCGTTGGGGTTCTCTTCGCTCCAGACCTTGCTCATGAAGTCGCGCGGGATGAATGTCGCGTAGGGACGGCTGTAGGGGCCCCAGAAGCGAAGGTTGTCGGCGCCGGGGTACCAGTCCTGGCGGCCAATGCCCTGCACGAATACCGACACGTCGAATCCGTACCACGAGAAATTGACCGTGGCGCCATACTGGTAGCGGGGCTGCGAGTTGCCGATGATGCGGCGGTCGCCCGTGTCGTCGAGCGTGCCCTTGCCGCCGTTGATGATGTTGTTGCCGTCCAGGTCTAGGTAGATCACGTCGCCGGCGCGCACGCCTTTGCCGTATTCGCCCGTCGAGGAGTAGTATCCCGGAGCGACCGTCCTGTAGTCGATGCGCGAAGCGTATTCGGCGGCTTCCTCATCGGTGCGGAACAGTCCGCCGACCTTATAGCCCCAGATCTCGCCGAGCCGCTTGCCGACGTAGGGATCGCCGATCAGTCCCGTGGGGTTGTCGCACTTGGTGTATTTGGCCGTGTAGTCGGACAGCGAAGCCGAGATGCCGTAGCTGAACTGTTTGCCCGCCAGCTTGAACGAGTCGCGCCAGCCGAGCACCAGTTCGTAGCCCTTCGTGCGCAGGTCGTTGGCATTGACCTGGGGTTCTTTGGCCCCGTAGATCGAGGGCAGCGATTTGCCTTGGCTCAGGATGCCTTTCGTGTCGCGGATATAGAAGTCGGCCGAGAGCGAAAGCCGGTTGCGGAGCATATTGAGGTCGATACCGATGTTTTTTGAAACGACTTTCTCCCAGGTCTGGTTGCCCGATACGGGGTCGCTGACCGTGGCGTGCTGTCCCAGTGCCGAGCCGTTGAACGAGTAGTCGTTCATCGTGCCCTTGGTCGAAATGGTCTGGATGAAGTCATAGTATCCGATCTGCTGGTTGCCGAGCGAACCGTACGAAAAACGGAGCTTCAGGTTGTCGATGGTGCTGCGCAGCGGTTCGAAGAAAGACTCCTCGCTGATGCGGTAGGCCGCCGAGAACGAAGGGAAGAAGCCGAAACGCTTGCCGCGCGGGAAACGCGAAGTGCCGTCGTAGCGCCCGTTCATCTCGAACAGGTATTTGCCCTTGTAATCGTAGGCCGCGCGGTAGAACCACCCCATGATAGCGTATTCGTTGCGGCCGCCCGTGAGGTCGATGGTCGTGCCCGTGGCGAGGTTGAAGTCCGAGAGGTCTTCCGAAAGCAGCCCGTTGCGGCCCGTTTTCAGGTCGCGGAAGTACTTGGCTTCGTAGTTGTAACCGGCGATGAGCGTCAGGTTGTGCTTATCGCTGAAGGTCTTGTTGTAGGTGCCGTAGACGTCGGCCACGTAGTAGTTCTGATCGTAGACCGTTTCCTTGTATGCGTTGGGGAAGTTGCCTTCGGGTTCGGTTTCGACCACGCCGGGATATTTCGAATATTCGACGTTCACGCTGCGGTAATCGTAATGCAGATAGCCCTGCGTATAGCTGAAGTCGGCCTTGACGTTGAAGTTCTTGTGGAGCTTGAATTCAGCTTCGAACGTGGTGGTGAACTCCTGAATCTTCTTGTTGCCGCCGCTCTTGCCTTTCTGCATCATGGCGTTGTAGCCGTCCATGACGTAGTGGGTCGAGGAGTTGGTGCCCGAGGTGTGCGATACGGCCGTGCCGTCGGGGTTCACCGGGACGAACGATGCCAGCGCATGGAGCGTCGGTTTGCGGAAGTTATTGTATTCGTCCTCATAGCCGTAGTATTTGTAATTGGACTGGAAGAACTTGGTGTTGCTCGAGATGGTCAGCCACGGCCGGAGCTCGGCGGACAGCTTCGCGCGGAAGTTGTACGACTTGTACATGTCGGGCAGCAGTTTGTTGATACCCTTCTGCTGGTAGTAACGGCCGCTGACCATGTACGAAAGCGCCTTGCTGCCACCCTTGATGTTGATGTTGTGATCCCAGGTCGGGCGGGTGTCGTCGTAGAGGTAGTTGTACCAGTCGAAGTTGGCCAGGTAAACGTACTGCTGCTGGCCGTTGCGGCGGTCGGTGATGACCCAGGGCCGCGCCGGATTCTCCTTTTTGTCGTTGCGGCGCTCCCATAACGCCTGGTAATCGGACTCCGTGTACGAGGTGTAGGGCGTGTTCTGCGCCGAGAGCATGAACAGGTCGGCGATCTTGGCCGAGTAGTAGCCGCGGGTTTCGTAATCAGTCGAGGTTGTCGGGCTGGACACCGAGAAGTAACCGTTGTAGGAAACCTCGGCCTTCTCGTTGAACTTGCCGCTCTTGGTGGTGATGAGGATGACGCCGAATGCGCCGCGGGCGCCGTAGATGGCTGCCGAAGCGGCGTCCTTGAGAACCGTGATCGACTCGATGTCGTTCGAGTTGATGCGTTCGGGATAGGTTTCCACGCCGTCGATCAGGATCAGCGGGCTGCCGCCGTTGGGCGACGTGTTGCCGCGGATGTTGTACGAAGCTCCCGCGCCGGGTTGTCCCGACGAGAGGGTGACGTTGAGGTTGGGAATGGCACCCTGCAGGGCCCTGCCCACGCTCGAAACGGGACGATCCTGGAGTTCTTTCTGCGAGATGCTGGCCACGGCGCCCGTCAGGTTGGCCTTCTTCTGCACGCCGTAACCCACAACCACCACTTCGTCGATGCTCTGCTCGGAAGAGGTCAGCACCACGTCGAAGAAGGTGCGGTTGCCGATCTTGGCCTGATAGGACGTGTAACCGATGAACGAAACGCTGAGCATGGCGTCGGTCGAGAGAATTTCGGCCGGGAATGCGAATTTGCCGTCGAAACTGGTGGTGATGCCCTTGGTTTGCCCGCCGTCGCTGAGTAGTACTGTGGCTCCGACGACGGGAGCGCCCTTGTCATCCTTCACCGCGCCTTTCAGGGAAACGGGTTTCCCCCCCCCGGCTACTGCGGGCGCCTTCATCAGTATGATACGCCTGTTTTCGATCTTGCAGGTGCAGTCGGGTAGCATCTCCCGGACGATTTCGGTCACGGGACGTTTCACGGCCGATACGGACACGGTTTTTTCCATGTCGAAATCGCCGTTGTTGTAGAAGAACGTGTATTCGGTCATGCGCTCTATCTCGCGCAGGACTTGTTGGACGGTCGCGTTGATCCTGGCGATGCTGACGGTGGGCGAACTTTGCGCCCGGCTACCAGCGGGCCATAGCAGCAGCCATGCCAGACAGACGACACCAAGGATTCTGGTTTTGCTAAAATTACGCATAGATTTTAAGTTTAGGTTAGGTTTGCGGAGTTTTGTGCCCAGGGCACAAGGCCGGGAAGTTCCGACCGGACGAAAGTTCGGGTAGTCGATGTTACATAGGCTGAGGTTTGGTATTACTTGTGATTTCTACTTTCTCTGGGAATAATCGTCACATGGCGGTTCTCGCGCGCATAGTTGATGTCCACGACCAGCGACATGGCTTTGAGTATCTCGTCGATGCTCTCGTTGCGGATCACTGCGAACGACATCCTGACCTGGCGCGCCCACTCTTCCGGACAGTCGATCTCGACGGCGTACCAGCGCTGGAGATTGGCGATGATGTCGCTGAGCGGGGCGTTGTCGAACGACAGCTCGCCGTTCATCCACTGCGAATAGTTCAGCGCCGTGACCTGCGACAGCGAGATGCGACCGTCTTTTTTCGAATAGGCCAGCCGTTCGCCCGGCTTGAGGATCACCGGCCGCGGCAGCCGGCCCCCGAAGGCGCGGACGCTTCCGCTGCAGAGGATTACTTCCGTGGTGCTGAACTCGGCGTAGTTGATGAAATCGAATTCCGTGCCGAGAACCTCGATATTCATGTCGTCGGCTTTGAGGATGAACGGGCGTTTTTCGTCGCGGCGGACTTTGAAGAATGCTTCGCCGGTGAGCTCGACCACGCGCTTGCGGCCCGAAAGATCACCGTAATAGCGCAGCACGCTGCCGGCGTTGAGCCAGATGCGGGTGCCGTCGGGTAATACGTACTCGCCTTTGTCGTGGGCCGAGGTGACGATGTTGGTCTGTACCCTGCTGCGCAGGTAGCCCTGTGCGGCGAAATAATTGACGCCCACGGCCAGCAGTACGACCGCCGCTGCCGCCGCGACCTTTCGCCAGAGGCTCCGGCGGCGGAAGCTCTCTTCGCGCCGGATGGCTTCGTGCAGGCGGGCCAGCTTCCGGTCGCGGCCGGGCCGCTCGGCGGCCTCGAGCCTTTCCCAGTAGGTTTCGAGCGTTTGTTCCTTCTCGGTGCGTGCTTCCGGGTCGCGCAGCCAGTCGCCGAACGCCTGCTGCACTTCCTGCGGCATCTCATTCCCGAGGAATGTTTCGATGATCTCTTTTATATAGTTTTTGCGCATAATGATTCGCCCGTTTACCAATAAGACGGTTCATATCGGGACTACGCACGTCGCAAGTGGAATTATTTTTCAGAAAAAGAAAAGAATCAGCTTCACAAGCTTCCGCAGCTCGGCCAGGGCGCGGGAAATCTGGTTCTCGACCGTGCGGCGGCTGATGGAGAGCTGTTCGGCGATCTGGTCGTTCGAAAGCCCCTCTTCGCGGCTCATGCGGAAGATCCGGCGCCGTTGTTCGGGCATTTTTTCGACAACCATGCGGATCAGCAGCAGCAGGTCGCGGCTGTCGATGGCGCTGTCGGGAAGCTCGTATTCGGGCAGCAGACTGGCCCTGCGGGCGTAATTCTCGCGCACCGAACGGTTGTCGAAGCGGTCGTAGACGGCGTTGCGAGCCATGCGGAAGAGGTAGGGGCCAAATGCGTCCACGGCGCCGATCGAAGTGCGGTTGCGCCATATTTTGAGGAAAATATCCTGCGTGATGTCCTCTGCTTCGGAGTGATCCTTGAGCATACGATACAAGAATTCTTCCGTCTTCGCAGCATATTTCAGGTAAAGCGCATCAAAAGCGGAACGGTCGTCTCGAACCAGTGCCTCGAGGTATCGTCTTTCTTCATCCATTATGATCCGTCGGGGTATTGTCAGGTAAAAGTAGTGAATTTTTATAACCTGCAAGAAATTTCCGGGAAAAATTAATCCGCTTGCGGTGTCCTGTGACGGATACCTATATTGATGCCGGTCAATCCGGCTTCGCGGTGCCCGGCTGCGGGCGGGCGATTTGAGGAAAAATCAGATTTGCAAACACGATAATAAGACCATGAATAACGGTGACTCGATACAAAAATAGGTTCCGAAATCTCTGGTACATCAAAGTATGTAATTACTTTCTGGAATCCTGCTGCGAGAAATGCCTGCACAATGATCGTTCGGCCCGTTGATCCCAATGATCCGGCTCAGTATGGCATTGCGTGAAGATTTCGACCGCATGTCCGCTGGTGGTTACACGGGCATAGATGGGCGCTTTGCCTTTCTTGTCGATTTTCGTCTTCCTGCGTAAGAACACCACGCTGAAAGTTCGCCGAGCCGAGGGCCGAGCCGGACTTGTTCGAGCTATGCCGAGGCGAGAATGAACTTCAACTTTATTGAAAGTCTTTCTTTCCATACTGCTGTAAATGGTTGGTGAGTAATACGTTTACAGCATAGAAATGTTGCGAGGCAAAAGCTGACTGTTAATGCAATAACTTACATTAGTGACCTGTTTCCGGTTCGAGCAAAATAGGTTGCCGATAAGGTCGTAAAAACCTGCTTTTCGTTGCTTTTATCGGCTTCGGCCTAAAAATGAAAAAACCTTATATATCATTGATACATAAGGTTTTCTACTCTGTTTTACCTCTTATTTCAAAGGCTTCAAGGGTGGAAGATGGGGCTCGAACCCACGACCTTCGGAACCACAATCCGACGCTCTAACCGACTGAGCTACATCCACCGTGTGACCGTCGAACGGTCGTATCGGGATGCAAATGTAATACACTTTTTTTGTCCGTGCAAAAAAAACGGTGAAAAATCTTCGGGAAAATGCCCCGGGTGACAAAATGGCAGGCTGGACTGTACCTTTGTCACATGGCGTCTGCCAAAAAACGGTTGGCACATCTATTGATGGGACTATGGGTGCTAATGCGCAACAAACTGTTCAATAATAAACTAAAAACTGAAAAGCTATGAATGTAAAACCATTATCGGATCGTGTACTCGTCCTCCCGAACCCTGCGGAGGAGAAAACGGCCGGCGGGCTGATCATCCCCGACACGGCGAAGGAGAAACCGCTGGCAGGTAAAGTAGTTGCTGTGGGCCCCGGTACTTCGGAGGTCAAGATGGAAGTCAAGGTCGGTGACCAGGTACTTTACGGCAAGTATGCCGGGCAGGAGATTCAGGTCGACGGCGTGGATTACCTGATCATGAAGCAGAACGATATTTTGGCGATTATCTGACGACAACAGGTTGTTCTGACCTCGAAATTTTTACATTTCCTCTGAAAATCCCCTTGAAAAGGGTGGCTCCGGGGATAAGCTTATGAACGAATATAAAATATAAAGTTATGGCAAAAGATATCAAATATAATGTTGAGGCGCGCGAACTGCTCAAGGAGGGTGTCGATGCGCTGTCGAACGCAGTGAAGGTGACGCTGGGCCCCAAAGGCCGCAACGTGATCATCGACAAAAAATTCGGTGCGCCGCAGATCACCAAGGACGGTGTGACGGTGGCCAAGGAGGTGGAGCTCGAAGACGCTTTCGCCAACATGGGCGCCCAGATGGTACGCGAGGTCGCCTCGAAGACCAACGACGATGCCGGCGACGGTACGACGACTGCCACGGTGCTCGCACAGTCGATCATCGGCGTAGGCCTGAAGAACGTGACGGCCGGTGCCAACCCGATGGATCTGAAGCGCGGCATCGACAAGGCCGTGGCCAAGGTGGTCGAGTCCCTGCGCAAGCAGAGCCAGGAGGTGGGTTCGGATTTCGATAAGATCGAGCAGGTGGCCACCATCTCGGCCAACAACGACGAGACGATCGGTAAGCTGATCGCCGAGGCGATGGCGAAGGTCAACAACGAAGGTGTGATCACCGTCGAGGAGGCCAAGGGCACCGAGACCCATGTGGAGGTCGTAGAGGGTATGCAGTTCGACCGCGGTTATATCTCGGCTTACTTCATGACCGATCCCGAGAAGATGGAGGCACAGCTCGAGAAGCCCTACATCCTGATTACCGACAAGAAGATTTCGACGATGAAGGAACTGATGGGCGTGCTCGAGCCGGTGGCGCAGAGCGGCCGTTCGCTGCTGATCATCGCCGAGGACGTGGACGGCGAGGCGCTGTCGGCGCTCGTTGTCAACAAGCTGCGCGGTACGCTGAAGATCGCCGCCTGCAAGGCTCCGGGCTTCGGTGACCGCCGCAAGGAGATGCTCGAGGATATCGCCATCCTGACGGGTGCTACGGTGATCTCGACCGACAAGGGTATGAAGATGGAGGATACCGACCTTTCGATGCTCGGTACGGCGGACAAGGTGACGCTCAACAAGGAGAACACTACGATCGTCGACGGTGCCGGCAAGAAGGAGGAGATCGCAGCCCGTGTTGCTCAGATCCGCTCCTCGATCGACAAGGCTACGTCGGATTACGACAAGGAGAAGCTTCAGGAGCGTCTGGCCAAATTGGCCGGCGGTGTGGCCGTACTCTATGTGGGTGCCGCTACCGAAGTTGAGATGAAGGAGAAGAAAGACCGCGTGGACGACGCACTGGCTGCGACCCGTGCCGCTGTCGAAGAGGGTATCGTCCCGGGCGGCGGTGTGGCTTACATCCGTGCTACGGCGGCTCTCGAAGGGATGAAGGGTGCCAACGAAGACCAGACGACCGGTATCCAGATCGTGAAACGTGCGATCGAGGAGCCGCTGCGCCAGATCGTCGAGAACGCCGGCGGCGAAGGTTCGGTCGTTGTCAACAAGGTGAAGGAGGGCAAGGATGCCTTCGGTTACAACGCCCGCGACGACAAGTACGAAGACCTGCTGAAGGCCGGTATCATCGACCCGACGAAGGTGTCGCGCGTTGCGCTGGAGAATGCCGCTTCGATCGCTTCGATGTTCCTGACCACCGAATGCGTGCTGGCGGAGAAGAAATCCGATGCTCCCGCCATGCCTGCGATGCCCGCAGGCGGTATGGGCGGCATGATGTAGTCACCGATTCATAATAGGAAATCGGAGCCTCTTACGGAGGCTCCGATTTTTGTTTTGCCGCGAAGCGATCGAGGCGGCATTCTCCGGCGCTGCGGGCGGTTGGCCGGGAAGGGTTCCGCCCGGGGCGGCGGGTACTTCGTTGGCCGCAGGGCTATTTTTTGTCCGCGCATTTGCAGCCCAGCATCTTCCATACGCCGGCCGAGAGGGCTGCCCCGATGAAGGGCGCGACGATGAAGAGCCATAGCTGGCAGAGCGCCGTGCCCCCTGCGAAGAGCGCAGGGCCGAAACTGCGGGCGGGGTTCACCGAGGTGCCCGTGATGGGGATGCAGACGATATGCACCAACACCAGCGTGAGGCCTATGGCCAGTCCGGCCAGGTTTCCTGCGCCCTTTTCGCTGTCCGTGGAGCCGAGCACGACCAACACGAAGATGAACGTGAAGACCACTTCGGCGACAAGGGCCTGTGCCATTTCGCCCTGGCCGAAGGCGTTTGCCCCCGTGGCTGTGGTTGCGCCGTAGCCGCCCGTCGAGGTGAGCAGGTAGAGGATGGCCGAGCCGATCAGCGCTCCGGCGAATTGCCCGAGCATGTAGCCGGCTGCATCTTTGCCGCTCATGCGCTTCGAGAGCCATACGCCGAGTGTGATGGCCGGGTTGATGTGGCAGCCCGAGATGCCGCCGATGCAGTAGGCCATTGCCACGACCGACAGGCCGAATGCGAAAGCTACGGCCAGTATCTCGGCCGGTGCGTCGCAGCCCAGGAATACGGCGCTTCCGCAGCCCATCAGTACGAGAACCATTGTCCCCAGCATTTCTGCAAAATATTTCTTCATAGTCGTTAGAATTTAGCGGGCCGGAGCCCTGTTTGCAAGGCAAATATACGAAAAATAGCAAAAAAAGGCCGACAGGTAGACGTTTCGGGAACTGTGTGTCAGGTGTCTGCATCTTTTGCCCTGCGGATAATACGGGCGGAAAAATGCACCCTCTGGTTCGGTTATGTGGAGCCCGGGTGGCAGTCGGCCGCCCGGGTGCGGGGCGTTGGCAGCCGGTACGATGGCAGGTGTTGCAGCAGGGGCGGCCTGTGCGGTGTGGCAGCGGGAATTATTGCCCCGAAAAAAGGATGTTGGGCTATATCGTATCTATTTTTGGCCGATTTGTTTGGTTTTCGGAGTTGTAATGTCTATCTTTGGCTGCGAAAAATAATCGGGTTCCTTGGAGTGGGAAGATGTGCAACGGGAGATTCGGAACCTCATTAATTAATCTAACAAACCCACAATGAAGAAAAGTCTTACTCTCTTAATGCTGGCCTTCCTGGCCGCCTCCTGCATCGAGAAGAAGGATGTCCGTCCCGGCAGTTCCGTGGACGTGGACATCGACCATTACCAGACGGCCGACACGTATGATGTCCCCGTGAAAGAGGGATGCATTACCGTCGTGAAAGCGTACGGTGTGACCCTTGCCGAAGCCGAGAGCCCCATGACGATCTGGGTGCCGCGGATGGCCGTGACCCGTTCGGACGAGGGGCTGACGACGACGTTCGTCCCGCGCGATGAGTACCCCAATTTCGCAGGCAACAAATCGCAGTTGTTCCAGGTAGTATGTTTCGAGGACTCCAGGCGCGGGGATTACGATTACAACGACCTGGTCATCCATGTGTTGTACCAGATCCGGCAGAATATCTTCGGGTTCGGCGTACAGCCCGTGGCGTTGGGGTCGACGAAATCCATCAAACTGGGATGTGTCGTTTACAAGGGCGGCAAGCGTATCTTCAAGGGGTTGATCACCCCCGAAGGTGCCGATTGCCGGTCGCAGTATTTCAAGTCGATGGAGGGAACGCTCAATACCTACGACAAGGCCAATATCAAGGTCGGGGAGTACCTGGGGTCGACGATCCGCAACTGGGATGTGTCGAAGATCGAAGGGAACGGCCCGATGCGCGTTGAGTGGTATATCGAGGTGGATAACGGCGTGGAACTCTATGCCTTGTCGACTGCCTACCTGAACGATTCGTTCGACAAGGACAAATTGCCCTACGGACTGGTGATCACCACCACGGGGACGGAATATGTCGACGAGAAAGGCGGCTACCTCTGCGGGTTCGACTGGTTCAACTATCCGCGCGAATCGGTGCATATCAAGGAGGTATATCCCGAGATGTGGAACTGGCTGACTACGGACAGCAGCTATAATTTTGCCGATATTTACGATGGCAGGAATGTCCCTGCGAATGCTTGCCCTGCCGCCGACCTGGGGCTGTTCGAAGCCCGGACGATCGACGTCACCAACAGGAAATACCGGGCTGACTGAGCCCGTGCCGATAGCGGCCGAGGCGGGCTGCGGTGCCGTCGCCGATTGAAAAAAGCAACCCTGCGGGGTTGCTTTTTTTATGTGCGGGCTTGTTGTCATGCGCTGCGTGCCCCGGGGATGCCGGATTGCCCGATGCACGGTGTTGAATGCCCGATACCGGCGGCGTGTGCTGTGCCATTGCCGGCCCTGTTCCCGGCTCCCGGTTCCGATCCTTCCCTTACAGGACGGGGCTCCACTTTTTGTCAGGGCATCCACTCCAGGATCCCCGTCACGGGGTTGGCGGCGCGCCAGGCTTCGAATTCCGCATAGGTACCCACGCCATCGCGCAGTACGGCCTGGTAGTATTCGATACCCATGATCTTCTCCGCCTCGGGGGTTTCGTATTTGAGCCGGAGGATCGTTTCGCGCGTCCGGTCGGTCAGCACGGCGGCGATGCGGTCGGCTACCCGTTCGAAATAGCCGTCGTAGGCCGAACCTTTCGGCATGTGGATCATGTCGATCTGCCATAACCGGTCGTCGGCATCGGCATACCAGGCATGCCATTCGAGGCACTGGTCGGGGGCGTCGAGCAGGTTGTTGAAGGTGATGCTGCGGATGCGGCTGTTTTCGGCCAGGCGTGCCATGGCGGTGAAGCTGTCCGCAAGGCGCAGCGGTGAGGAGTAGATGTGGAAGTCGATGTCGCGGTGCGTCATCAGCAATCCCGTACGGAGCGACCCGACCAGGTTGGGTTCGGCGCCGACCTGTTGCCAGATCGCTTCGAGGTCGGTGTCGCGGATGACTTCGCGGGCGCGCTGCTGGTTCGCGGCGGCGATCTTCAGTAATTCGTCCATGATGTGTAAAGTTGCGGTTATTGCGGGGTTAAAAGAGCGTCGGGACGGATTATCCGTCCCGATGCCGGGGCGTTGCGTGTGCGGTTATTTGCCCAGCAGAATGCGTGCCTGGGCTATGGCGGCATCGGTGATGCGGCTGCCGGAGAGCATCTTGGCGATCTCGGTGATGCGCTCCTCGTCCGTCAGGCGGGCGATGCCGGTGCGTCCGTCGCGTTTGTAGACCACGAAATGGGCTGCGCCTTTCGACGCCACCTGCGGTAGGTGGGTGATGTCCACGACCTGCAACGTCGCGGAGAGCGATTCGATGATCTCGCCCATGGCGTCGGCGATGCGCCCCGAGACGCCCGTGTCGATCTCGTCGAAGATGACCGTCGGCAACTGCATGCGCCGGGCCAGCAGGGATTTGAGCGCCAGCATGACCCGCGAGAGCTCACCGCCCGAGGCGATACGCTCGACGCTCTGGGGCGTCGCGTTGCGGTTGGCCGAGAAGAGGAACGCCACGCCGTCGCGTCCCGTGCGCCCGAGGTCGGGGAGCGGGGTGAGCGTCACCTTGAATACGGTTTCGGGCATGCCCAGCTGGGCGAGTGTCTCCAGGATCTGTTTTTCGAAGGCCGGGGCGGCTTTTGCACGTGCCTTGTGCAGCCTGTCGGCCAGCGCGCCGGCCTTCTGCACGGCCGCGTCCAGTTCTTTTTCAGCCGCTGCGATCTCTTCGTCGCCGTGTACGATGGCGGCGAGTTGTGCGGCATAGCGGTCGCGGGCTGCGATCAACTCCGTTTCGGAGGCGACACGGTGTTTTTGTTGCAGGGCATAGAGGGCGTCGAGGCGTGCGGCGAGTTTGGCCAGCCGTTCGGGGTCGGCATCGAGGCGTTCGCTGTCGGCGGCGGCGGCGTTGTCGATGTCCTTCAGCTCCTCGAGTACGGAGTGCAGGCGTGCGGCGTATTCCCCGGCCGCGGGAAAATGTTCGCGGATGCGCGTCAGGTCGTTCTCGGAATTTTTCAGGAGCGTGAGCATTCCGGTTTCGTCGGCATCGAGGGCGTTGCGGAGCGTAGTGAGCACCTCGCCGATGCGGTCGGCGTTCTCCAGTACGGCCAGTTCTTCCTCGATGGCGGCCTGTTCCCCTTCGCGGAGGTTGGCAGCCGTGAGCTCTTCGCTCTGGAAGCGGAGCCACTCCTCGTCGCGGCGTCCGCCGGCGGCGGCTTCGCGCAGGGCGGCGAGCCGGCGCCGCAGTTCCGTAAGCCGCGTATACTGCGCGGCATATTGTGCGAGCAGTTCCCCGTTCCCGGCCACGGTGTCGAGCGCCGAGGTGCGGAACTCTTCCGAGGAGAGGATCAGGTTCTGATGCTGCGAGTGGATGTCGATCAGGCGGGTGCCGAATTCGCGCAGCTGCGCCAGCTGCACCGGGAGGTCGTTGATGAAAGCGCGGCTCTTGCCGGCCGGGGTTATCATGCGCGTTACGGTAGTCTCCGGCGCATAGTCGAGGTCGTTCCCGGCGAAGAAAGCCTCCATGTCGCGCCCCGAGAGGTCGAAGGTGCCTTCGACCACGCAGTTGCGTGCGGCGTCCTTCATGGCCGAGCCGTCGTTCTTGGCGCCCAGCAGCAGGCCGAGGGCACCGAGCAGGATGGATTTCCCGGCTCCCGTTTCACCCGTGATGATATTCAGGTGGGGATCCAGCTCCATTTCGAGCTTGTCGATAAGCACGTAGTTCTCAACCGACAGACGGCGTAACATGGCGGTCTTTATTTTAACAGTGATTCGATTTTGTCGACGATACGTCCGGCAACTTCGCTCTTCGGCATCAGGGGCAGCGGCTCGCGGCCGTTGCGGTCGATGAAGGTCACCTTGTTGGTGTCGCCGCGAAATCCCGCGCCGGCGTCGCGCAGCGAGTTGAGGACGATGAAATCGAAGTTCTTTCGCGTGAGCTTCGCCTCGGCGTTGGCCTGTTCGTCGTGCGTTTCGAGGGCGAAGCCGACCAGCAGGCGGCCGCCTTTGGAGGCTCCCAGCTCTGCGGCGATGTCGCGCGTACGGCGCAGGGTGATGTGCATTTCGCCCTCGCCCTTCTTGAGCTTGGTCTGCGAAACCGTGTCGGGCGTATAGTCTGCCACGGCGGCGCACATGACAGCGCCGTCGGCGCCCTCGAAGGCTCGGGTCGTGGCATCGTACATCTGGGCGGCCGAGAGCACGTCCACGCGTTCCACGCCCGGGGGCGTCGGCAGCGACGTACGCCCCGTGACGAGGGTCACCTGCGCACCGCGTGCGGCCAGCGCTCCGGCGATGGCGTAGCCCATCTTTCCCGACGAGTGGTTCGAGATGAACCGCACGGGGTCGATGGCTTCGATCGTGGCGCCTGCCGTTACGACAAAGCGTTTACCGGACAGGTGCTTTTTTTTTTCGGGGGTTCCCGCGGAGAGGAGTTTGCCGACATAGGCGGCGATTTCCGCGGGTTCGGCCATGCGTCCCTTGCCCGTGAGCCCGCTGGCCAGCTCCCCTTCGGCGGGTTCGACGATCCGCACGCCGTGCCCGGCCAGCCGGCGCAGGTTCTCCTGGGTCGTGGGGTGGGCGTACATGTCCAAATCCATGGCGGGGGCGACGACCACCGGGCAGCGGGCCGAGAGGTAGGTCGTCAGCAGCAGGTTGTCGGCGATGCCGCATGCCATTTTGGCCAGTGTATTGGCCGTGGCGGGGGCGATCAGGTAGCAGTCGGCCCATTCGCCGAGCGAGACATGGGAATTCCAGGCTCCGTTCTCGGGGTCGAAGAACTCCACGAGGATCGGGTTCCTGGAAAGCGTGGCCATCGTCAGCGGGGTGATGAACTGTTTGGCCAGCGGGGTCATCACGACACGCACCTCGGCGCCCGCCGTCCTCAATAAACGACAGAGTACAGCCGCCTTGTAGGCCGCTATGCTTCCCGTGATGCCCAGCAGTATGTGCCGTCCGGCCACTCCTTCGGCCGGGCAGGCAGCGCCTGCGCCGGGGCCTTGTATGCCACCTCCCTGCAAATCCATGGCGGTATCGTTAGGACTCCTTGACCTCTTTGTTCTCCTTGTAGAAGAGTTCGCCGTCGAGGAACTCCTCGGTAGCGATGATCGCAGGCTTGGGCAGGCGTTCGTAGTAGCGCGAGATTTCGATCTGCTCGCGGTTCTCGAAGGTCTCCTCCATGGTGTCCGTCGGCGAAGAGAAGTCGGCGAGCTTGCGGCTGAGCTCGGTCTTCAGTTCGGTCGAGATCTGGTTGGCACGGCGGGCGATGATGTTCACCGTTTCGTAGATGTTGCCCGTTTCCTTGTCCAGATCCACCAGCTTGCGCGTGATGGTGTTGTTGGGGATGTTCTTCTTGATTTCCATTGTTATATGTTGTTGTCTTTGTCTTCGTCCTTCTTGTTGCGGTCGAGGTAGTCCCGTGCGTGCTTGGCCATGCGGTCGACCTCCTTGGTGTATTTCGATTCGGGGAACTCCTCCTTGAACGAGAGGTAGGAGTCGAGCATCGAGAGATAGCGGTCGGTCTGCTTGTTTGCGACCGAGTTGTTGGCGAAGCGGTAGCTGGCGTCCACGATCATGTACATGATCTCCTCGCGGTGGTTGCTGTCCGGGAATTGTTTGAGCGCATTCTTCAGCGATACGATGGCCGATTTGTAGCGGCCTATCTTATAGTAGGTGTAGGCGTTCAGGTAGGACTTGTCGTGCAGCCGCTGCGTCAGTTCGCCGTTGATCTGCTTGAAATCCTCGACGCGGTCGCTGTGGGGGTAGCGCGACATGAACTCGTTGATGGCGATCAGTGCCTGCCCGGTCATCGTCTGGTCGCGCGAGGGGCCGGGCGAGAGGTAGTAGAAGCAGAGTGCGTACATGCCTTCGGCGTCTTCGATGAAGGCGCTGCGGCCGAACTTGCGGCGGAAATCGTCGAACAGGGCCGAGGCGGTGTCATAGTCGCGGTTCTTGAACTTGCAGCGGGCGTTGAAGAACGAGACGCTGTCTTCGCGCGGCGTGCCGATGTAGTAGTGCTGGACGCCCTCGAAGAGCGTCGAGGCACGCGACCACTTCTCTTTCTGGTAGTACTCCAGCGCCTTGCTGTAAATCAGTTCGGGTTGTCCGCTTTTGAGCAGGGAGTTGATGCCTGCGCATCCGCTAAATGCGGTGACCAGAATCACCCCGCACACGGCGTATAAAAAAGTCTGCTTCATTGATAAATCTTTTACGGCGCTTTATCGCGCAAAGTTACGCATAAATTAACGATTTCCAAAAAAAATTATTGTGCGTAATAATAAGGCGCCGAGCCGTATTTCCCGTTCCCGTCCGGGCGGGAGGCCCGCGGGTCTCCTGGGATGCCGCACGGCGGCATCCGAATCCGTGGCCGGAGGTGCTTCCGGCGCCGGTGGCGGACGGAGGGAAGCCTCTCCCCGGCGGCGCGGATAGGCAGGCGGTAAGAGGGGAAAATTACGGAAATCAGGGGAACGGCGCGCCGGGCCCGGTGCGGAAATGTCGATCGGCGGCTTGCGCTACATCAGGGGCGAGACCAGCCGCAGCGCGTCGCCCAATGTGCGCCGCCATGCCGCAGGCCGCCATGTTTCCCGCGCGATCCGGCGGCACGAGGCAAGGTCGTCGTCGTAGGTGGCCGAGAGCGCCCGCACGACGCTCCGGTCGCGGATGAAAGCCGTGACTTCGAGGTTGTCCAGCAGGCTGCGGTAATCCATGTTCGCCGTGCCGACCGAGGCGGTGTCCTCGTCGACGATCAGCAGCTTGGCGTGCAGGAAGCCGTTGTCGTAGCGGTAGAGTTCGACCCCGGCGTCGAGCAGGTCGCCGATGTAGGAGTCGGAAATCAGGTCGGTGAACGGCGAGTCGCTGCACGAGGGGATCATCACCTGTACCCGCACCCCGCCGCGTGCCGCCAGCCGGAGCGCGTCGAGCAACAGGGCCGGGGGCAGGAAATAGGGCGAGGAGATGCGTACGGTGCGGTGTGCCCGGACGATGGCCGAGGCAAAGGCGTCGGCGATGGTCAGCCGCGAGGGCCCCTCCTCGGCCCAGGCCAGCTGGATCGGCAGCCGCTGCCTGATGCCGTGCGGGGCGATGTAGCGGCGGCTGTCGAGGTATTCGCCGCGTACACGCGCCCAGTCGGCGATGAAGAGCCGTTGCAGGTCGGCCACGGCGTCGCCCTCCACGCGCAGGTGTTCGTCGCGCCATTTGCCCATGTAATCCCCGTCGAGGTAGTATTTGGCGATGTTTATGCCGCCCAGGTAGGCGACCTTGCCGTCGGTGACGACTATCTTGCGGTGGTTGCGGTGCGTGACGCGCGTGGTGAACCACGGGAAGCGGATCGGTTCGAAAGCCGCCGTCTCTACCCCCGCGTCGTGCATGCGGCGCAGTGTCTTGCGGCTCAGGCGCCATGAGCCGACGGCATCGTAGATCACCCGCACCTCGAGCCCCGCGCGGGCTTTGCGGATCAGTATTTCGGCGATGGTGCGCCCGATGCGGTCGTCGCGGATGATGTAGTACTCCATGTGGATCGAGCGCGTGGCCCGTTGCAGCGAGGCGATCAGTGCCGTGAAGGCGTTGTTGCCGTTGTGGAGCAGCCCGACGCGGTTGTACCGGGTGGGGCGTGTGCCGCATCCGTGGGCGATGATCTGTTCGAGGCGGTCGCCGCGGCAGGCGGGGCAATCCGCCGCGGGGCCGTTGCGGCGGTAGCCGGCCAGTATGTAGAGCAGCGTGCCGGCGACGGGCAGCAGCAGGATCAGCGCCAGCCAGGCTGCCGCCGAGGCGGGGACGCGTTGCTGGCGCGTGACGACGGGGACGGCCATGAGCGCCCAGGCTAAGTGGAGCAGGAGTACGATATACATATCCCGCGCGAGGCGCATACTCCGTGCCATGCGCCGCGAAAAAAGATTTGGAAATTAGAAAATAACTTTCTATCTTTGCTGTATACAATGGAAACAGGGTTCTGGCCTTCACCGGTCAGGATTCTTATTTTTTTTACGTTGTTTGTTTTACAGGGTTCCCCCGCCGCAAAGGGGAATACAGGAGGATTTTGGATGTGGGACGGGCATCACCGGATGCCTAATGTGAGTTCGACGGGCCCCATGTTCGGAATCTTTCGCAGCGTTATGAAATTCAAGTACGTCGGACTCGTTTAATATTATGGCAAAAGAGATTATTTATCTGACAGCGGAGGGTTACAAAAAACTCAAGGATGAGCTCGACCACATGCGTTCCGTCGAGCGTCCGGCGATATCGGCGGCTATTGCCGAAGCGCGCGACAAGGGTGACCTTTCGGAGAACGCGGAGTACGACGCCGCCCGCGAGGCGCAGGGTCTGCTGGAGATGCGTATTGCCAAGCTGGAGGATTCGCTTGCCAATGCCCGGGTGATCGACGAGTCGAAGATCGACAAGAGCAAGGTGCAGATACTGAGCAAGGTGTCGCTGCTGAACCACAACACCAAGAAGGAGGTGGCTTACACGATCGTCGCCGAGCACGAGGCCAACCTGCGCGAAGGCAAGCTGGCGATCGGTACGCCCATCGCCAAGGCATTGCTGGGGCACAAGAAAGGCGACCGCGTCGACGTGGAGGTGCCCGCCGGGACGATCCATTTCGAGATCCTCGACATCAGCATCTGAGGCGCCCGATCCGCAGGGTGGCGGCGCCCATCGTCCGCCTCCCGGCAACCGGGTGCGAGGACACGACATATATCCCCATTTTCGGGTATTTTTGCAGGGCCGTTTTGAACGGCCCTTTTTTATTGCTATCTTTGGCCCGGACAGATGATACGCTACGCACCCAAAAGACTCTATGCGGCTTTGCTGCTGCTGATCCTGCTCGCGGCCTACGCGGGGCAGAAGGTGCACATCTACAACGAAGACCATGCGCATTTCTCCGCGCACTGCGGCGATCTGGTGCCCGACAACGGCGCGCATACGATCATCGTCGACAGGTGTATCATCGACGATTTCTATTTCTTCCCCTATCTCGACATCGCGCCGACCGTGCATTCGTTCTATGCCCGGATGCTGGCCGTGCTACTGCCCGAGGCAACCCGCTGCAAACTCTGCGAGCAGGCGTCGGGCATTTCGCTGCGTGCGCCTCCCGTGGCGTAGCCCCAATCCCTGGGTTTTCTTCTCCGATCGGTTTACCGGGTGCATGCAGCCCGGGTCATACTATTTACTTATTATCTGACAAGCAATGAAAAAATATATTTTGCTGGCACTCTTCATGTGCCGGTGCGTACTGGTACTGGGTGTCGAGGCGCCGAAGAAAAGTACCGACGCCAATATCTTCGGCCATGTGGTCGACCGCGACACGCATGAACATATTCCCTATGCGACCATCGCCGTGACGGGCACGGCATTCGGTACCACGACCGACGCTTCGGGGCATTATTTCCTGAAAAACCTGCCCGAGGGCGCGCTGACGCTCGAAGTCCGCGCGTTGGGTTATGCCTCGCAGACGCAGCAGGTGACGCTTCGACGCGGACAGACGGCCGAACTGAATTTCGAGGTGGTGCAGAGCGGCATCTCGATGGACGAGGTGGTCGTGTCGGCCAGCCGTTCCGCCCGGCTGCGCCGGGAGGCGCCTGCTCTGGTGAGCGTGCTGGACGCCGGGTTGTTCGAGAAGACCAACGCCTCGTGCCTGGCACAGGGGCTGTCGTTCCAGCCCGGCGTGCGTGTCGAGGACGACTGCCAGAACTGCGGCTTCACGCAGGTGCGCATCAACGGTCTCGACGGCCATTATTCGCAGATCCTGGTCGATTCGCACCCGGTATTCTCGGCCCTGACGGGCGTATACGGCCTGGAGCAGATCCCGGCCAACATGATCGAGCGTGTCGAAGTGCTGCGCGGCGGCGGTTCGGCGCTGTTCGGGTCGTCGGCCATCGGCGGCACGATCAACGTCATTACGAAGGAGCCTTCGCGCAATTCGGCGCAGATGTCGCATACGCTCACTTCGATCGGCGGCAGCAATTCCTATGACAACAATACGATGCTCAATGCTTCGCTCGTCACCGAGAGCGGCCGGGCGGGGCTTTGCGTCTTCGGCCAGAGCCGCCACCGCTCGGGCTACGACCACGACGGCGACGGCTTCACCGAAGTGCCCGTCATCAACAGCCAGTCGGTGGGCATGCGCTCGTTCTTCCGTACGGGCGCCTATTCGCGCATCACGGCGCAGTACCACCATATCAACGAATTCCGCCGCGGGGGTGACATGCTCGACCGGCCGCCCCACGAGGCGCAGGTCGCCGAGCAGATCGACCATTCGATCGACGGGGGCAGCCTTTCGTTCGACATCTCGTCGCCCGACCGCCGCAACCGTTTCAACACCTATGTCTCGTTCCAGAATACGGCGCGCAAGAGCTACTACGGCAGCAAGCAGGATCCCGATGCTTACGGGACGACGCACGACCTGACCGTGGCGGCGGGGATGCAGTATATCCACGAGTTCAGGAAGCTGCTGTTCATGCCCTCGGAGCTGACGTTCGGAACGGAGTACAGTTACGACGACCTGGGTGACCGTTCGGTCGGCTACGACATCCATACCGACCAGACGGTGCATATCGTGGGGGCCTACCTGCAGAACGAGTGGAAGACCAGGAAGTGGTCGCTGCTTGTCGGTGGCCGCCTCGACAAACACAACCTCGTAGACCATGTGATATTCAGCCCTCGCGTCAACGTGCGTTTCAACCCGTCGGAAGCGGTGAACCTGCGCGTGAGCTACGCCGGGGGCTACCGTGCCCCGCAGGCGTTCGACGAGGACATGCACATCGCCATCGTGGGCGGAGAGCGGGTGCGCATCCAGCTTGCGGACGACCTGAAGGAGGAGCGCTCGCACAGCGTGAGCCTCTCGGCCGACCTTTACCATACGTTCGGGAAAGTGCAGACCAACCTGTTGGTCGAGGGGTTCTATACGATCCTCGACGATGTGTTTGCGCTGCGCGACATGGACGATGCGGCCGACGGCGGCAAGGTCAAGGAACGTTACAACGGTTCGGGTGCGACGGTGCGCGGCTTCAATGTCGAGGGGCGCGCTGCCTTTACCCGTTGGTTCGAGTTGCAGGCGGGGGTGACGCTCCAGCAGAGCCGTTACAGGGAACCCGAATACTGGAGCGAGGACGCAGAGGTGCCGCCCGTGCGCCGGATGTTCCGCACGCCTGATGCCTACGGCTATTTCACCGCGTCGTTCAAGCCGGTGCGCAATTTCACGGCCGACCTGTCGGGAACCTGCACCGGGTCGATGCTGGTGCAGCACATGGCCGGGTCGGGCGTCGGGCAGGACGTGGCCGTTTCGACCCCGTCGTTCTTCGACATGAACATCCGCCTGTCGTACAACGTGCGTATCTACAAGGAGATAACCATGCAGCTTTACGGTGGCGTGCAGAACCTGTTCAACGCCTACCAGAAGGACTTCGACAAGGGTGTAGACCGCGACTCGGGTTACATTTACGGCCCGTCGTTGCCCCGCAGCTGGTTCGTCGGCGCGAAGTTCAGTTTCTGATCCGCAAAGAGGGATGCCCCAAAGGAGGCCGTCCGGCGTCCCGAGGGGAATACGAAAAAGCGCATGCAGCTATGCTGCTTGCGCTTTTTTCGCGGCTCCCGATCCCGGATAAAAAAACGTCCCGGATTCCGGGACGTTTTTCGTATCTGTCGCAGCGCGGAATTAAATCGCCTTGATCTCGTGGAGCACGTTGTTGGTCTTGCGGACGGCGTCGGCCGAAGCTGCGAATTTCTCGGCCTCTTCTTTCGAAAGGTCGATCTTCACGATCTTCTCGATGCCCTTGCGGCCGATGATCGCGGGCACGCCGATGCAGATGTCCGACTGTCCGTACTCACCTTCGAGGTAGCACGAGCAGGGGATCATTTTCTTCTGGTCGTTGAGGATCGCCTCGACCATCATGGCCGAAGCGGCTCCCGGGGCATACCAGGCCGACGTGCCGATGAGTTTGGTCAGCGTCGCGCCGCCCACCATCGTGTTGGCTACGGCCTCATCGAGTTTTTTCTTCGATGCGAACTGCGAAACGGGTACGCCGTTGACGGTGGCCTTCGAGACGAGCGGAATCATCGTCGTGTCGCCGTGGCCGCCGATGACCATGCCGTCGACATTGTTGATGTTGGCGCCCGTAGCCTTGGCCAGGTAGCACTTGAAACGCGACGAGTCGAGTGCGCCGCCCATGCCGATGATGCGGTTCTTCGGAAGGCCCGACGCCTTGAGCGCCAGATAGGTCAGCGTATCCATCGGGTTGGCTACCACGATGATGATGGCGCGGGGCGAATATTTCACCACGTTCTCGATCACGCCCTTCATGATGTTGGCGTTGGTGCCGATCAGCTCCTCGCGGGTCATGCCCGGCTTGCGGGGAATACCCGAGGTGATGACTACCACGTCCGAATTGGCGGTCTGCTTATAGTCGTTGGTGACGCCCACGAGCTTGGTGTCGAAATCCATCAGCGTCGAGCACTGGTACATGTCCAGCATCTTGCCTTCCGAAAGACCTTCCTTGATGTCGATCAGGACGACTTCGCTCGCAACTTCGCGGCAAGCCATCACATTTGCGCAGGTTGCGCCTACGGCACCTGCACCTACTACTGTAACTTTAGACATAGCTTTTTATTTTTTGTGTTTAGCCTATCAGCTTTTCGTAATCCGCGGCGCTCAGCAGTGCGTCGTACTCGGCCGGGGCGGTCATCCTGACCTTGATGAGCCAGCCTTCGCCGTATGCGTCCTTGTTGACGATGGCGGGGTCGGCATCCACGGCGTCGTTGAATTCGAGGATCTCGCCGCCGATGGGCAGGAATGCGTCGCTCACGGTTTTCACGGCTTCGATCGAGCCGAATACTTCGCCCGCGGCGAGGGTTTCGCCTACGGTCGGCACGTCTACGAAGACGATGTCGCCCAATTGGCTCTGTGCGAAGTCGGTGATGCCGATTACGGCCGTGTCGCCCTCGACGCGGCACCACTCGTGGTCGTTCGAGTATTTCAGATTTGCGGGTACGTTCATGGTGTGGTTATCGTTTAAAATTCAAATGCGGTTTTTTCATTGCAAATATAACTGTTATTTCCGTAACAGCAAGGATTTATGTTATATTTTTAACTCAATAACCGTAAGGGTATCCGAAGTTTTTGGGATGTCGTAAATATTTGTTAATTTTAAAACAACTTACGTCACGACGGAAACCCTGAAACCACAGCCTATGAAAAAACGATCTTATTTGATTGCCGCAGGATGTACTGTTGTCCTGTATGCCCTTTCGGCCTGTTCCGATCATGCGGCGAATGATACCGCGCAGGCCGGAAATCCGGAAACTATGTCCGTGGCCGAGGCACGCCGCTATTTCGAGCGTGTTGCGGCACCGACCAGAGCCGGGAGTGAAGAGGGGACGCTGACGCTCGGGACTTATATGCCCGACTGGTCGCTGGCGACGGTCTCGGTCGGGGAAGTGCTTTCCAGTACCGATGTGCCTGTCCGGGGCGAGTTCCGCTATTTTCGTTATCGGATCGACGAGTACGGCGAACCGCGTTTTACCCCGATCTACCACAAACTGGTCGTCGTAAAGGATTCCCGCAGCGGTGTCATGAGCAGCTATCTGCGTTTTTATGTTCCCGATCCGGACTATGCCGCGGGGCGCACGGCCGACGACTACGACAGGCTGCTCAACAGCGGCTCCAAGGGGGATTTCACCGGGCTGGCGGTTTACACCTCGCTCGACGGATTTCCGGTTCATGCGGTTCGTTATGCCGGAGGAGCATGCCAGGCTGAAGCGTTCCTTTACGATAAGTCGCGGACACAGGCGGAAAATACCGGACGCCTGGGCGAAATGCTGGATGGCCTGAGTGTCGTGTGCAGCCGGGAAACAGCGGTGACACGTGCGGAGGCGGAGTCAGAGAAAAGCGAGCCGGTTGACGGCGGCGGTATAGAGGCGGTTGTGGTTTCTGCCAAGCGCCCTGTAAACCATATCAAATATGAGCGTTCGGATACGGATCCCGTCAAGCCTACCGAAGAGGATCGGGGCCCTTCGGGCAGCGGTGGCGGCGGTGGCGGTGCCTCCTCTAATCCGGGAAGTCCGGCCAACACCCGTTATCGGGAAAATGAAAATATAATGCTTGCTTCCGACAGCAGGGAAAAACTGGAACCGTTGCTGGATTCGTTGCGCCAGGATTGCATAGCCGGGAAGATTATCGGTTCGATCCGGGGGAATGTAACGATCCGCACCGGTTTTTTCGGAAGTTCGGTGATGATCCCGACTGCCTATACTTTCGAAGGCGGTACCGTATGGGACGATTTCGAGATCAGGATGGGGTCTCGGCTCGACGATATCACTTTGCTCGAAGAGCTTTTCCATACGCACCAATGTTCGGGCAAAACCCCCGAAGAGTACAGGGGCATGCGGCTCAATAACGAGATCGAGGCCAAACTGTGCTGGTATATGTATCGGTTGAAAATCGGGAATATGAACGGAGTCAGTAAATATATCAGTGAAGGCGAGGGGCGACGGATATTTGGAACTTTGAGTAAATATATTATGGCCGGAAATATAAAAAGTGATAATTTTCGGGAAGAATATCGGAATGCCGCGTCCTTGCTAAGGAGTATGAGCCGTTCATACGCGGATGTTACGCTATATCCTTTTTCCGAGGATGCTGTGAACGTCGATGTTTTAATGAAAATGATGGGGGATTGTCCGGAATATAAAAATGAATAGCATATGAAAAGAGTGTTTAGCATCATTATTATTTTGGGGCTTGGATCAACTGTTTCCGCTCAGGATTACTATACGGGCCGGGATCGTATTACTGCAGACGGGATTACATTTTTGGCTTCTGTCTACCAGGGCGTAATTCTATCTTTGGCCAATATAACCAATACCCGGGAAAATGCACCGGAAGTTTATAAGGATGGCAGCCCTATCGAACCGGAATTCGAAGAATACGCCGTTGCGAATACGATCCCCGGATGTGTGGAAAAGGCTTTTACAGAGACTTTTACACGGGAGGAGTATGAACTGTTGCGAACAGATGCAGAAGCCGTTCTTACAATAGGTTATGTCATTTCACCAGCGGGTGTTACGGAAGAAGTTTCGTTTACAATAGATTATGTTCCTTGTATGTTGGCTATTCCGCCATCCAAATTCGCATTGCTGGAAAAGAATCTCAAGCGATATGTGAAATGGGACGTTAATCTTTTCGGCCGGAAATTGCAGTTTATGCATGGGATGAGTTTTGTCAACTTTTCGAAGATACGCCTTCAATATCCGTCATCGGAACCTGAAATTCCGGACTTGACGGTGCCGACAGGGCCCCGCAATCCCGGGGATGAAGAGTTGAAACCTGCTCCGTGGAATTGACGTTGCCTGTTCGAGCGTACGGCCCTCCGGGAGTTTTGCGATCGATTCTAATGATTATGGCAATTCAGCTTTTCCCGGCGATCACGAATTCGATCTCCCGGAAGAGGTATTCGCGGCGTGTGCCGTCGGCATGGCGCAGGATCAGTTCGCCCGAGGGGCGTACGCCTTCGAGGACGGCCTCGACGAGCGTGCCGTCGGGGCGGCGGTAAGGGTGGGTTTCGCCCAGCCGGTACATGCGTTTCCGGTACTCTTCCTGCAAGGCCGCCTTTTCGCCCCGTACGAGCTGGTCGTAGCGGCCCATGCAGCAAGCATGGAAGGATTCGAGCACCTCGCGGCGGTCGAACGTGCGGCCGCTGGCGACCGCCATCGACACGGGGTTGGGCAGTGCGGGGTCGAACGCACGCTGGTTGACGTTGATGCCGATGCCCGCGATCGTCCGCGCGAGGGTCGGGCCCGAATAGCTGTGCTCGATGAGGATGCCGACCAGTTTTTTGTCGCCGACATAGATGTCGTTCGTCCATTTGATGCGGGCGTCGATACCGAAGGCGGCGAAGGTGTCCGTAAGCGCCAGCGTGACGGCTTCGGAGAGCAGGAACTGTTCGCCGACGGGCAGGAACACGGGTTCGAGCACCAGCGTGAAGGTGAGGTTCTCGCCTTCGGGGCTCGTCCACGAATGCCCCCGCTGCCCGCGCCCGGCGGTCTGCCGTTCGGCCCAGACGATGTCGCCGTGACGGTATTCCGGCCGCTTGGCGTCGTCGTTGGTCGAGGTGGTTTCTGCGATGCGGTAAATCATGTTATTGCTTGAAAAGTTCTCCGAGGGTTTCTGCGAGCGCCTTGCCCCGCAGTTCGCGGGCGACGACTTCGCCCGTCGAACAGTCGATCAGGTAGTTGGTCGGGAATTTGGTGACGGAGTAGAGGTCGCAGACACGCCTGTCGGCGTCCGTCAGGTTAATCCACGCCATCCCGTCTTCGGCGATGGCTTTTTTCCATGCCCCGGCGTCTTTGTCCGTCGACAGCCCGACGACTTCGAATCCCTTGTCGTGATAGGCCTCGTAGGCAGTCCTGATATGCGGCATCTCGCTGCGGTAGGGCACGCAGTCGGCGAACCAGAAGTCGAGCAGGAGGTAGCGGCTGCGTTTCATGACCTGGCTTAACGTGACCGGGTTGCCGCCGGCGTCGTTCGCCGTGAAATCCACGTATCGGGCGAGTTCCCGCGACCGGAGCACGCGCTCGATATGTTCGAGGGGGCGTTTCATCAGCCGGCAGGTGCGCAGGTGAGGCGGGAAGAGGCTGACGATCGAATCGACCCGGGCCCGCGAAATGTCCTTGTCGTAATGGATAATGCCGTCGACCATCGCCACTCCGAAGATATTGTCGGTGTTGGCCGCGAGGTTGCGCGCCGAGGAGCCGATCAGGCTGTCGAGCAGCGCGGCGCGGTAGGCCTGGTCGTGGTCTTCGAAATTGTAGGCATGCAGCGCCCGGTTCACGAATCGCAGGTGCGCCCCGAAAGCGTCGTTGGCCGGGGTGCCGGAGGGATAGTACTCGATTTTGTCGTGGTTGCTGGACTCCTCGGCATTCAGGCGTCCCTCGATGCGGATATTGCCCGGCTCGATATAGAGCACCGCGGCGGTTTGTCCGTTTTTACGCACGAGGGCGGCTGCCGTCGGTTCGTCGTAGCGCCCCTTGTAACGGAACGAGCCGTCGGGGGCGGGAAGCACGGCGAGCGTGTCTTTCGTGACGGATTCGACTAGTGCGACCGAGTCGTTCAGCCCCTCGATATGTCCCGTAAGGGTATAGCGGAAGCCTGTCGGGCGGCATCCGGACAGCAGTGTCGCGGCAGTCAGCAGGAGCAGTGTCTTTTTCATGGGGCGGCGGTTCGCAGACCGGGGGTTATACCGATACGCCGAAATCGCGCAAGGCGTCGTTCAGCGAGGTTTTTTTGTCGGTGGACTCCTTACGCTGGCCGATGATCAGCGCGCAGGTGATGCTGTATTCGCCCGCGGGGAACTGTTTGCGGTAGCTGCCCGGGACGACCACCGAACGCGGCGGCACGTAACCCTTGTAGGTGACGGGCTCCGGCCCCGTGACGTCGATGATGTGCGTCGAGCCGGTGATGACGGTGTTCGAACCGAGCACCGCCTCGCGGCAGACATGCGCCCCCTCGACCACGATCGAACGCGAGCCGATGAAGCAGTTGTCCTCGATGATGACCGGGGCGGCCTGCACGGGTTCCAGTACGCCGCCGATGCCCACGCCGCCCGATAGGTGGACGTGCTTGCCGATCTGGGCGCAGGAGCCGACCGTGGCCCACGTGTCGACCATCGTGCCCGTGTCGACATAGGCGCCGATGTTGACATACGACGGCATGAGGATCGCACCCGGGGCGATGTAGGCGCCGTAGCGCGCCACGGCGTGCGGTACGACGCGCACGCCCAGCTCCTCGTAGCCGTGCTTGACCTCCATCTTGTCGTACCACTCCAGTTCCCCGGCCTGCATCTTGCGCATGGGCTGGATCGGGAAATAGAGGATGACGGCCTTTTTGACCCACTCGTTGACTTTCCATTCGCTTTTGGCCGGGTCGACGGGCTCCGCCGTGCGCAGCTGTCCTTTGTCCACCAGTTCCACCACCTGCCGCACGGCCTGCCGTACGGGTTCTTCGCTGAGCAGTTCCCGGTTTTCCCAGGCCTGTTCGATTATCTTTTTGAGTTCGCTGTACATGATTTTCGGTTGTTTTTGCAAGCCAAAGTTACGCAAAAACTTCGGTTTCCCGGCTTGTAGGGTGAAAAATAACCCTTTTGCAGGCCGGTAAGGGGAAAAATGTGTGTGGTTTCTTATTTTTTCCTAACTTTGCCACGATATTCACCCAAACTCCGGAATGCTATGATGAAATTGACACGCAAGGCCGTGGCCCTCGCGGGGGCGGCGGCGATGATGGCAAGTTGCAACCACATGAAGCAGATAAAACACATGCCCTACCCCGAGACGCAGCGCACCGACGTGGTGGACGACTATTTCGGGACGAAGGTCGCGGATCCCTACCGTTGGCTGGAAGACGACAATTCGGAGGCGACGGCGGCATGGGTCAAGGCCCAGAATGCCGTGACGCAGGATTACCTGTCGCAGATTCCGTTCCGCGACGCGATCCGCGGGCGGCTGACCCAGCTGTGGAATTACCCCAAGGAGGGCATCCCGGCCAAACACGGCGATGCGTGGTACTATTTCTACAACGACGGGCTGCAGAATCAGTCGGTGCTCTACCGTACGACGGCCCCCGGTGCGCAAGGCGAGGTGTTCCTCAATCCCAATACGCTCTCGGACGACGGGACGGTGGCGCTTTCGTCGGTGGCTTTTTCCAAGAACGGGAAATACTGCGCCTGCGCGGTGGCCGAATCCGGCTCGGACTGGGTCGAGATTCGTGTGATGAACACCGCCGACCGCACGTTCACGACCGATAAGATCAACTGGGTCAAGTTTTCCGGCGCCGAGTGGGCGCCCGATTCCAAAGGTTTCTATTACAGCGCTTACGACGCTCCTGAAAAAGGAGTGTTCTCTTCGCAGAACCAGTTCCTGAAAGTATATTACCACCGCCTCGGCACGCCGCAGTCGGCCGACAAGCTGATTTATATGGATGCCGAACATCCGCTGCGTTACTTCTCGGCATGGCCCTCGAAGGACGGCAAATGGCTCTTCATTTCCGCTTCGGAGGGTACGTCGGGAACCGAGATACTCTATAAGAAAGTTTCGGAGCCGAAATTCCGTACGCTGCTGCCGGGCTTCGATGCCGATTACGCGCTCGTAGAGTGCCGTGACGACCGGCTCTATTACATAACGAACAAGGATGCGGCGAACAATGCGCTGATGAAGGTCGACCTGAACGACCCGTCGAGCATAACGACGGTCATTCCGGAAAATGAAAAGAGCCTGCTCGAAAATGTGACCTCCGCCGGGGGATACTTTTTCGCCTCTTATCTGCAGGATGCGCAGAGCAAGGTCGTCCAGTACGGCTTCGACGGCAAACCGGTGCGCGACATCGCACTGCCTGGCATCTGCACCGCCGCAGGCTTCGACGGCGACGACGAGGCAGCCGAAATCTATTATTCGGTGTCCGGCTACACGGCTCCCGCCACGATCTATAAGTTGGATGTCGCCTCGGGCGAATCGACGCTGTTCAAGGCCCCGGACGTGAATTTCGATCCCGCGCTGTTCACCACCGAGCAGGTGTTCTACACCTCGAAGGACGGCACGAAGGTGCCGATGTTCATCACATACCGCAAGGATCTGAAGCTCGACGGCAAGAATCCGTGCTACCTCTATGCCTACGGCGGGTTCCAGATCAACCTCACGCCCGGTTTCCGTCCCTCGGCCATCATGTTCGTCGAGCAGGGCGGCGTCTTCTGCGAAGCGAACCTGCGCGGCGGCTCGGAGTACGGCGAGGCATGGCACAAGGCCGGGATGCTGGAGAACAAACAGAACGTTTTCGACGATTTCATCGCGGCGGCCGAGTACCTCGTCGCCAACAAGTATACCTCGAAGGACAAACTCGCCATCGCGGGCGGTTCGAACGGCGGACTGCTGGTCGGCGCCTGCGAGGTGCAGCGCCCCGACCTCTATGCCGTCTGCCTGCCGGCTGTCGGTGTGATGGACATGCTGCGTTACCACAAATTCACGATCGGCTGGGGCTGGGCCGTGGAGTACGGATCGAGCGAAAACGAGGAGCAGTTCGACTATATCTATAAGTATTCGCCCCTGCACAATATCCGCGAGGGCGTGCAGTACCCTGCGACGCTCGTGACGACCGCCGACCACGACGACCGCGTCGTCCCGGCACACTCGTTCAAATTCACCGCCCAGATGCAGCATTGCCAGGCGGGCGACGCCCCAATCCTGATCCGCATCGAGTCGAAGGCCGGACACGGCGCAGGCAAACCCACTTCGAAGCGTATCGACGAGGAGGCGGACACCTATGCGTTCCTGTTCCAGAACATCGGGGTGCCTTATAAACCCGTTGCGAAGTAGTTTTCGGTATATTGCCGGCTGCCTTCACTGGCCATGGAAGGCACCGGCCGATTTTTAGTCAGGTTAGTAAAATAAGGTATAATGAAAGTCTATAAATTCGGAGGTGCGTCGGTGAGGAATGCCGACGGGGTGCGCAACCTGCGCAAGATTATCGACGATGAGCAAAACCTCTTCATCATCGTTTCGGCCATGGGCAAGACGACCAATGCGCTCGAAAAGGTGTTCGAGGGGGTGCAGAAGGGCGACAAGGATCTTGCGCTGGAGAATGTCGCGGCACTGCGCGAGTACCATGCCGGGATCATCAACGACCTGTGGCACGGCCCCAAGCGGCTGGAGAAGGTCGATGCCCTGTTCGACGAACTGGAGCGCGTGGCTGTCGGTACGGTCTACAAGCCCGGGGATGCCGAACTGTGGTACGATACGATCGTGGCGTTCGGCGAGCTGGTGTCGACGACCATCATTTCGGAATACCTCAATTATGCCGGGGTGGCGAACCGCTGGATCGACATGCGCCGCTGCTTCCTCACGGAACAGCGCCACAAGGATGCGGGGGTCGACCTCGAGGCTTCGGAGCCGCTGCTGAAAAACGCACTGGCCGAGTGCGTCGAGAACATTTTCATCGGGCAGGGCTTTATCGGCGGGGCACCCGACGGGACGACCACGACGCTCGGCCGCGAAGGCTCGGACTACTCGGCGGCCGTGGTGGCGAACATCCTCGACGCCGAATCGATGTCGGTATGGAAGGATGTGGACGGCGTGCTGAATGCCGACCCCAAGATTTTCCCCGACGCCGAGCAGATCGCCGAGCTGAACTACCTCGATACCATTGAACTGGCATACAGCGGCGCGCAGATCATCCACCCCAAGACGATCAAACCGTTGCAGAACAAGAATATCCCGCTCTACGTGCGTCCCTTCGGCGACAAACGCAAGCCGGGCACCGTGATCCGCGGCATGTCGGCGCCGGTCGTCGTGCCGATCCTGATTCTCAAGAAAGACCAGGTGCTGCTCACGATCCGCTCCCGCGATTTTTCGTTCGTGCTGGAGGAGAAGTTCGCCACGATCTTCTCGCTGCTGGAGCGTTTCCGCATCAAGACCAACCTGATCCACAACTCGGCCGTGAACCTGAGCCTGTGCGTCGATAATTCGTGGCATATCGACGAGGCGATCGAGGCGCTGCGCGAGGCGGGCTTCGACGTGATGAAGGCCGAGAACATGGAGTTACTGACCGTGCGCGGCTATACCGACGAACTGTGGCGCAAATACGCCCGCGGCCCGCAGGTCTTCGTGCGGCAGGCGACGCAGTCCACCGTGCGCGTGGTGCGCAAGCGCAGTTAGCGGCGGGATCGGACGGGGATCGGCGGATGCGCCGTGCCTGTATAAAACCGGAAGCGGCCCCGCAGGGCCGCTTCCGGTTCGCTATTTTATTTCCGAGCCTTGCCGCATGTTGCGCAGCACCGTCCAGGTCGAGTCGTCGCGGATCGCGCCGCTGCGTTTCATGTTCCAGATCGTGCGGGCGATGTATTTTTCGATGTCGCGCTGGAGGCGCTTGTAAAGCGGGCATTTGGTGTAGTTCTCGTTGTCGAGCAGTACGTCGCGGATCGAACGCAGCGAGTTGGTGTAGTTCGCCATCTCGTTCTTGAGCGCCACGCCCTGCTTCTTCGAAGCCGTGATCTTGGCGATCGACATCGCCCGCAACTTCTCGCACACGGAGTTCAGCAGGATCATCACCACGTTGTCCATCAGCGTGTGCCCGTGCATGAACAGGTAGGCGTTCTCGGGTGTCAGGCCGCGGCCCTTGAGCTGCTCCTCGAACTCCTTCATCGGCTCGATCATCTTCGGGTTGCGCCTGCGGAGCATCTCCTCGCGTTTGGCCACGTTGCGCCGGAGCCATTCGAGCGTTTTTTCGCCGTTGTCCGCCAGGTCGAGGTAGCCGATGCGCACCGCCGACTTGAAGTCGATGAGCGGAAAGACGTTCTCCGAGGAGAGCTGCGCCGAGTAGGCGTACCAAAGGAACAGCGGGTAGATCGTGCAGGAATATTCATGCATGAAACGCACGAAATCGAAGATGCGGGTGTCGTTTTTGGTGGCCTTGACGCAGATGTTGTGCAGCGAGGGGGCGTAGCAGAGGAAGTTCTCGGTGGCGTAGGCGTAGGTGTGGAACATGTAGCGGGCGTTGTTGACCTCGCGCGACTGCTCCGTACGGTCGGCGAACAGGAAGTCGAAATCCGAGTCGACGCACAGGATCAGTTCGTCCGACGAGCGGGGGATCATGCCCATCAGCACCTTCTTGCCCTTGGGCAGGTCGGCGCGGTTGGGAACCGAGATTTCGAAACGCATGTAGGGGTTCTGGAAGTGGTCGAAGATGCCGCGCCAGAAAGCCACGTCCTCGTAGCCTTCGACATAAACCCTCACGAGCCGCTGGTCGGGGTTGGCCGGCAGCGGTTTGGGCAGCTCTTCGAGCGTGGCCGGGCGCGTGAACGGGTTTAATTTGCGCAGTTTTTCGCGGAACTTTTTCGCCATACGCTAACAAAGGTAATATTTTATTATTTTTGCACAAAATAAGACGTCCTAAAAGGACGTTCGATTCCTACTATTCGAACAATATGGCAGACAACGATTGGAAAGCGAGGCTCGGGATGGTCTACTCGACCAACCCCGATTTTCAATATGACACTGGCACGGCCCAAGGGCCCGTGACATTGCCCCCGGCGCAGCAGGATCTGCGCGTGTGGCTCGACCGCAAGCAACGCGGGGGCAAGGTCGTGACGCTCGTCAGGGGTTTCGTCGGGAGTGACGCCGACCTGCACGAACTGGCACGTCTGCTCAAGACCCGATGCGGCGTCGGCGGCGCAGCCAAGGACGGGGAGATCATCATCCAGGGCGACCACCGCGACCGCGTTGTGGAGATCCTCGCCAAGGGCGGCTACCGCTGTAAAAAAGCCGGCTCCTGAGATGCGCAGGCTGCTGTATACCGTACTGTTCCTGTGCGCCCTGGGCGTCGCGCCGAAAGCCGGTGCCCAGTATTATACGTGGGGTTCCGATCCCGCGGGACTGAAGTGGAGCACGATCCGCACGCCCGACGTGCGGATGATCTATCCCGATACCGTGTCGGGCGTGGCACGCCGCACGCTGTTCTACATCCGCACCGTGCAGCCCGACATCTCGTACGGGTTCCGCCACGGCCCCATGCGCATCCCCTTCGTCATGCACCCCGAGAATTTCCAGTCGAACGGGCTGGTGATGTACCTGCCCAAGCGTGTGGAGTTCCTCACTTCGCCGGCCATCGACGGCTATTCCATGCCGTGGTACAAACAGCTCGTGGCGCACGAATACCGCCATGCGGTGCAGTATAACAACCTGAATCGCGGCGTGATACGCGCCCTGAGCTACATCCTCGGGCAGCAGGGCTCGACTATCGGCCTGTTGTGCATGCCGATATGGGCGATGGAGGGCGATGCCGTGATGTCGGAAACCGCCATGTCGTCGTTCGGCCGCGGGTTGCAGCCTTCGTTCTCGATGGGCTACCGTGCCATGGGACGCGTGGGGCGCGATTACAAGGGGCGCCGCGACCGCCGCAACATCGACAAGTGGTTCTGCGGATCCTACCGCGACTATATCCCCGACCATTACGAACTGGGATACCAGATATGTTCTTATGCCTATGCGCGTTACGACGAGAACGTGTGGGACAGGGTGGCGTGGTTCGGTTCGCGCAACCCCTATATGCTGGCCACCACCCGCATCGCGCTCGAAAAATATTACGGCACGAACGTCCGTGAGCTTTTCCGCGAGACCTTCGACGCGTTGGAACGTCATTGGGATTCGCTGCCCCGAACCGGGGACAGCGCCGCGCCGCTCGTACCCATGCCCGAGGGAAACTACACGACCTACCAGTGGCCGCTGCCGCTCAGCGATACGACGGTGCTGGTGCTCAAGACCGATTACGACCGTCCGTCGCGTTTCGTGCGGCTCGACACCCGTACCGGTGCCGAGGAGCCGGTGTGCTATACGGGCCTGGTTTCGACCCGCCCCGCGATGTCCGGCGGGCGCGTATGGTGGACGGAGTACCGCCGTTCGAAGCTCTTCGAGCAGCGGGTCAACTCGCAGCTTTGCTACATGGATCTGGAGCGGGGGACGGCACGTACCTTCGCCGGGCGGCGCAATGCGCTCTATCCGACGCCGGCACCCGGGGAACTGGCCTGGGTCGAGTATAATCCCGACGGGACTTACTGGGTCGTGGTGCAGCGCGACGGGCAGCCTGAGCGGCGTTTCGGCACGCCCCGCCATGCCGAGATACACGGGCTGGCGTGGGACGACGTGACGCTGGCCTACTATGTCATCGTGACCGACGACGCGGGCATGTGGCTCGGACGCATCGACGACGAAGGGGTATCCCCCGTCACCCAAGGGGCTTATATCACGCTGAGCAACCTCAGGGCGGGCGGCGGGAAGCTCTATTACGGCTCGATCTCATCGGGCAGGGACGAAGCCCACTGCTACGACTTGATGGCCCGCCGCGAATACCGCATCACCACGTCGGCCTTCGGTTCGTTTTCCCCTGCGCCGTGGCACGATGCCGCGGACGGAGGACGGGTGTTGCTGACCACGTATGACCGCAGGGGGTACCGCGTCGCCGCACAGCGGGTCGCTGACAGTGTGCTGATCCCGGTCTCCCCCTCGAAGCTGCCGCTCAACGTCGTGAACCCCGAACGCAAGCGCTGGGACGTCGTGAACCTCGACACGGTGCGGTTCACCGGGGCCGATTCGCTGCGCCAGTGCGGCACGTTCCGCGCCAGGCGCTACCGCAAGGTGCCCAACCTGGTGAACGTACACAGCTGGATGCCCGTGGCGTTCAATCCCTTCGATGCCGTGGACGAGCATAATATCAACCTCAATCTGGGCGTTACGCTCCTGTCGCAGAACCTGCTGTCGAATACCGAGGCCTATGCCTCCTACGGCTGGAACCGCAACGAGGGTTCGCTCTTCAACCTCGGGGTACGTTACTTCGGGCTGGGCGTGCACCTCGACCTGGATGCGTCGTACGGCGGCAACCAGCTCTTCTATTCGCTGGTGTCGTACGATCCGAAGACGGGCGACCCCATTTACCAGAAGCGTCCCAGTCCCGACAAATACTACTCCATAGGGCTCTCTGCGACGCTGCCGCTCTATTTCCAGCGGGGGTATCACACCCGCCAGCTGTCGGTGTCTGCCGGCTGGAACTATTCGAACGGCATGGTTGCCAACCTCGACAAGATCGAATGGGACGGCGGGCAGATCACCAATATCCAGCGCATCGGTTTCCGCGAGGGGCTGCACAAACTCTCGTTCGGGCTCGGCTATTCCGACCAGGTGCGCATGGCGCACCGCGACTTTGCGCCCCGGTGGGGCTATACGCTCAGCACGCTGTATACGTTCAACCCCGCGAACGTGCATTTCAGCGACCTGATCTCGTTCTTCGGGCAGGCTTACCTGCCGGGCCTGGCCGCCCACAACTCGCTGAAAGTGGCGGCCACCTACCAGACTTCGGTCGGCGGCTACAAGTTCCCGGCGGGCTATGCGCCCCTGAGCTACAAGTCGACGCGGCTCATCCCGCGCGGCTTCTCGTCGGCGGACATCGTGTCGAACAATTATACGGCCGTGTCGCTCGATTACCAGCTGCCGGTGTGGTATCCCGAGGGCGGCATCGGGTCGGTGCTCTATTTCAAGCGTATCCGGCTCAACGCAGGCGGCGACTACGCACAGTTCCGCCGCCCTGCGGGCAAAGGCATGGATTGGCGGCGGATATGGTCGGTCGGCGGTGACATCGTGTTCGACATCAATGCTTTCCGCCAGCCTGCATCGGCGACGTCGACCTTCAAACTGTCGGTGTACCATCCCAGCAGCGGGGGCGTTTGGTGGGCCGCGGCCGTGGGGCTGCCGTTCTGATTGTAATAAATTTTGTATCTTTAGCGCAAATTTCAGGCCTATGGCACAAAGGAAAAAGGCGGGCATCAGCCCGAAAACGATAAAATGGATATGGGGGGTGGTCTTCGCACCCTTTGCGTTGCTGTCGGTCATGTTGCTGCTGACGGCCCTGGGGCTGTTCGGGCGTATGCCTTCGTTCGAAGAGCTGGAGAACCCGCGCAGCAACCTGGCCACCGAAATCTACTCCGAGGACGGCAAGGTGATCGGTTCCTTCTTCGTGCAGAACCGTTCTTATGTGCAGTACGAAGACCTTTTTCCGGCCGATTCGGCATTCCACATCCGGCTCGACGGGCATGACGTGCCGCCGATCGTCGCGGCGCTGATCGCAACCGAAGACGCCCGTTTCCGCACCCATTCGGGGATCGACATCCCTTCGCTGGCACGTGTGGCGGTGAAAACCGTACTGTTGCAGAATACGTCGCAGGGCGGCGGTTCGACCATTACGCAGCAGTTGGCCAAGAACCTTTTCCCGCGCGACACGGTGCGCAACCGGGGGCGTATCGTCCGTTCGTCGAAGCTCGTCGTGTCGAAACTCAAGGAGTGGATCACGGCGCTGAAACTCGAATACAACTATACGAAGGAGGAGATCGCCGCCATGTACCTCAATACGGTCGAATACGGTTCGAACGCCTATGGCATCAAGTCGGCGGCGCAGACCTTCTTCAACAAGGAGCCGCACGAACTGAACGTGCAGGAGGCGGCCGTGCTGGTGGGGGTGGTGAACGCCCCGACGCGCTATTCGCCCGTGCGTAACCCCGAAAACGCCCTTGTGCGGCGGAACCTGGTGCTTTCGCGCATGGAGGATGCCGGGGCGCTGACACGCAGGGAGCGCGACTCGATCAGCGCCCTGCCGATCGTGCTCAACTACAAGCCCGTGTCGCACAACGAGGGCACGGCGACCTATTTCCGCGAGATGCTACGCCTTGTGATGAACGCCGAGCGCCCCAAGCGCAACCAGTTCTACACCGAGTGGGATTACGACCAGGCCGTGAAGGAGTATGAGGAGAACCCGCTCTACGGCTGGTGCCGCAAGAACCGCAAGGCTGACGGTACGCCCTACAACATTTACCGCGACGGGCTGAAGATTTACACGACGGTCAACTCCACGATGCAGAAATATGCCGAACAAGCCGTGCAGAAGCAGATGGAGAGCGTGATCCAGCCCCGTATGGACGCACAGTACCGCAATACGAAGACTCTCTTCATCGACGCGACGCGCGAGGAGAGGGAGCGGATCATGCGGCATGCCATCCGTTATTCGGATCGCTACCGCGAGATGGAGGATGCCGGGGCGAGCGCGAAGCAGATCATGGCGGCGTTCGACAAGCCCTGTTCGATGAAGGTCTTCACGTACCGGGGCGAGCGCGACACGCTGATGACCCCGCGCGATTCGATCCTGCACCACAAACGGATCATGCGCGCGTCGTTCGTGGCGCTCGATCCCCGCACGGGGTATGTCAAGGCGTATGTCGGGGGTCCTAATTTCCGCTATTTCAAATACGACATGGCCAAGCAGGGTAAGCGGCAGATCGGTTCGACCATCAAGCCTTTCGTCTATACGTTCGCTATCGACCACCTGGGGCTGACGCCGTGCACGATGGTGCCGAACCTGCCCGTGACAATCGAGACGGCCAACGGTACGGCCTGGTCGCCCAAGGAGGCGGGTAAGGTCGAGTACGACGGCGTGATGCACCCGCTGCGCTGGGGGCTCGCCCGCAGCCGCAACAACTATTCGGCGTGGATCATGAAGCAGGCCAAGCAGCCTGCCGCCGTGGCCGATTTCATCCATAACATGGGTATCCGCAGTTTTATCGACCCCGTGCCGGCGCTGTGCCTCGGTTCGTCGGAATCGAATGTCTTTGAACTGGTAAGTGCCTTTTCGACCTTTGCCAACGAAGGGGTGCATACCGACCCTATCTTCGTGACGCGTATCGAGGACAGGCAGGGCAACGTGATCGCTAACTTCATTCCCCAGTCGCAGGACGCCGTGAGCGAACGCACGGCCTACACGATGCTGACGATGTTGCAGGACGTGGTCAACTCGGGTACGGCCGGGCGGCTGAAATGGCAGTTCGGGCTCAACGACATGGAGATCGGCGGCAAGACGGGTACGTCGAACAAGAACCGCGATGCTTGGTTCATGTGCGTGGCGCCCAAGCTGGTGGCCGGGGCGTGGGTCGGCGGTGAAGACCAGTCGGTGCACTTCGTGGCGGGCGGCGAGGGCAGCGTGATGGCGCTGCCGATCGTGGGCGACTTCATGAAACGGGTCTATGACGACGGGCGCCTCGGCGTGAGCCGTGCCGACCAGTTCATCCGCCCGGCGATGATGCCGCGCTACGACTGCGACGAGGAGGTCGACCCGAACGACCGTCCTACGGAGCCGGGGATCGCCGAGGACGACAATTTCTTCGATTGATATGAATCCGGCCGGCCGTTGTGCCGGCCGATTTTTTTGCGGTTCGGCCCGAAATCGCTATATTTGCCCCCGGAGCTTCCGTGTACGGTTTGTCCGAGCGGGAACGATGGTCATTTTTTAACGATATGAAGATGAAAATTGCGATTGTGGGCGCCAGCGGGGCTGTGGGCCAGGAATTTTTGAAAATTTTGGAGGAACGCGACCTGGGGATCGACTCCCTGTTGCTGTTCGGTTCGGAACGCAGTGCGGGACGGACGTATAAATTCCGTGGGGAAGATATTACCGTCAGGCTGTTGCAGCACAACGACGATTTCAAGGGGGTGGATTTCGCCCTGACGTCGGCCGGCGCCGGGACATCGCGCGAGTTTGCGGAGACGATCACCCGGCACGGGGCCATTATGATCGACAATTCGAGCGCCTTCCGCATGGATGCCGACGTGCCTCTGGTGGTGCCCGAGGTCAATCCGGAAGATGCGAAGGACGCCCCGCGTCGCATTATCGCCAACCCCAACTGCACGACGATCCAGATGGTCGTGGCGCTGAAGGCGATCGAGGATCTTTCGCACATCCGCCGTGTACACGTTTCGACCTACCAGTCGGCCAGCGGGGCGGGTGCCGCGGCGATGGACGAACTGGTCGCGCAGTATGCCGAGCTGGGGGCCGGCAAGCAGCCGACGGTCGGTAAGTTCGCATTCCAGCTGGCCTATAACGTAATCCCCCATATCGACGTGTTCACCGATAACGACTACACGAAGGAGGAGATGAAGATGTTTCACGAGACACGTAAGATCATGCATTCGGACATCGCCGTGTCGGCGACGTGCGTGCGCGTGCCGGTGATGCGTGCCCACTCGGAGAGCATATGGCTCGAGACGGAGCGTCCCGTGTCGGTCGCCGAAGCCCGCGAGGCTTTCTCCAGGGCGCAGGGCGTGGTGTTGATGGACGACCCGGCGGGCAAGGTTTACCCGATGCCGCTGTTCATCGCCGGCAAGGATCCGGTATACGTGGGGCGTATCCGGAAAGACCTGACCTGCGAGAGAGGCCTGACGTTCTGGTGCGTCAGCGACCAGATCAAGAAAGGGGCGGCGCTCAATGCCGTGCAGATATTGGAGACGCTGGTTTGACGGCCGGGAATTTAAAAAACAGGGAAAGGGGGAGGCTGCGGGTCTCCCTTTTTTTTATATCTTTGTTCCCGGCGTAAAGTTCGTGCCTTATGGAATCCAAGTTTTCAGCCCGTCTTGCAGAGTTGCCCGGCCCGGTGTGGGTGTTGGGGGCTTATGTCGTTTCCCGGCTGGGGGAGTGGGCGTTCGGGCTGCTCATGCAGCTCGTTTCGGGCTCGTGGCGGCTGGGCGGCGGCACGGCTTTGCTTTCCCTGATCCCTGCGGCCGGTGTGGCGCTGCCCGTCTGCGTGCTGTGGGGCTTGGCCGGCCGGAGCCCCTACGGGTTGTCGCTCGCCCGCTGGTATGCTGGGCTGCGTGTGGTGTTGCATTTCGTTGCGCTGCTCATGCTGCTCTTTTCCGGATACGACCCGCATCTGTACGGAGATACCGAAATGTTTATCCGGGGCATTGCCCGGAATGTCGTATGGGGCGCCCTGTGGTTCCTCTTCCTGCTTTATCTGGAGCGCTCCCGTGCGCTGGATGCCGCGATGTCCGGGGAGCGCCGCAACCTGCCCCTGTGGTGCGTTGCCCTGATGGTCGTGGTGTTGGCGATGACGATGTAGGGTGTGCTGCCGGAGCCCTTGGCTCGGGCGTGCGCGCTTTATTATGCCTGCAATCGGAGAAGGCCCGTTGCCGGGTCTTCGTATGGCACATTTTGGGCCTGAAGTTAGCGAATTAGAATTTTTTATTGTAATTTAGAGTCGCAACAGTCCCGAAAAAGAGGTGCTGAAGTTGTATTTTCCGAATATATTCTATATATTTGTGATACATACTGACTAACACGGAAAGTGTAAGTTTATTCTCGAGTGGTAAATCTTGCAAATTAATACTGAGAAGAGAATAAGCCAGCATTTCTCCGCGTCTTATCCGTTTACGGATATAGGCGTGGGACTGTTGCTTATTTTAAGCAATCAGTTGATAGATGTCTCAATCTGATAAACAGGATTTTAAGAAGATTTTGCAGGGGTTTTGGTAACGATTTGGAGAATGTGCGAAATTCGCTACATTGCGTAACCATCTTGTCAAATAACCCTTATTTTGCGCAAAGATACGAAAATCTCTTTGGTTTTCAAAGTAAATTCAATTCCTTGTCTTAACTAATTTTGTAAACATAAAAACTCCTGCCAAACATACTTTTGGCAGGAGTGAAATATAAAGTAAGGGAGCGTAAATCAAAATGTGTCAATGGTTTTTCGGAGCGATTTTGGGATCATTAGCAATCCCGAAATCGTTTCGTAAATTTAATGCTATTTTGGGATCTTTTCCATATTTACATGATAGAAAACCGATCATTGAATCGGATTGCGAGTTGTTGTGCGGTCTGTCCCCAGTTTGTAATGGGCATCGTCTATTTGCGACGGATTTGTGTATAGGTAGGCGAGTTTTTCGAGGGCCGTATCCGAAGGGAAAATGCCTTTTATTTTTAGTGACTTTACGGATTTGCCAATGGTATCCCTCGACGGTATTTGTCGTGTAGATCATCCGCCGAATCTAGGATGTGAAATCAAAATAGATTGCTCCTCTCGCCGTTGTAAACAATACAGAAACATGCGGCAGGATACTGACCGCTGTGGAAAGTCTGTTTACCAAAGGATTTTTACGGGTTCTGATATCTCGGCTTTCAAGAGAGCTAAAGGTGTCCGGTACATCGTGCTTGATCTTTGGTCGGGAAACTAATCAAGAATCGCAATGTATTGTAAATGAAAGAAAAACAGATTTAACCAAAACCTTTGATCCAAATTTATTTAGATTGTAACTGGAAAAACCCTATGAAAAAACCGAACTTTCAAAGTTCGGTTTTTTCTTTTAGTTCAAAGGTTGAATATCAAATCCCATCCAAGGTATTGTCGTCCTGTATACTTCAACAATTGCAGCCGGAACATAAACAACGCATCTCGCCGCCGATAGATCCAAAAAAAAACGATCTGAAATTTTTGGGGGATTTTTTGCAAAACATACTATTTTCTGCAATTTCGGACAATTGCCTCCTTCAATTTCTTTCAGATTTTCTGGAAGTCTCAAAATATTTAGCGCATTGCATTCATATACCTCTATCTCCTCCAACATCGTATTACGGCTCAAATCCAGTGTTACAAGATTCGTACAATTATACAAACGTAAAATTTTTAACATCCTATTATATCGAAGGTCCAATTCGGCAAAAGAAAATGAATAATAACCACCCGATCCAAAGTGATAGCTATAGCAGTCTAATATTTCTAAATTAGGAAACCGTTCAATTCCTTTTAGCGAGCCGCTTAATCCTTTATCAAAGTCTATTTCCCGCACAGCCTCAGCCTCTCTTACCGATACTTTACCATCCTTATTCGCATCGAATTTTTCGTAGCAAAAAGTCATAAAATTAATATTGTCCATCGCTGAACAAACATCATCCGGATCAGGTAATGGCGGTAACGACCCGCTGTTTCCGTCGTTTTCTTTACTACAATTACACAAAATAACCGCAACCAATCCTACCAACCAAAGTTTTTTCATAATAACAACATTTAACAATTAATTATTCGAGTACAAACGACTTTTCAATCGGCAACTCTGTATATTCTCCACAAGTGCGATCATATGCCACCACCTGCAATGCACGGAATAAATGGAAAAACACCTCGATAGGCTCGCATTTAAATTTCAATTCGACAAGATATGGTTTCGCTTCATGCAAATCTTGACAATGAATTGCCGTATCGAATTTCCCATAACTGCAATGGAATCGGAATCCGACTGGTTTATATCGGTTAAGATCAATGTCGACTGCTCGGCAAAATTCGACAAACGAATCGTCGGCATTGAAATCGGCCGCCACCGTGCCAATAAAATCTTCATACTGTGTTTCTGCTCTCATAATACGTTGATTTATCAATGCCACTCGGCTCCTGTATGGCTGGGTAATAGCAAAAAGAAAGTGTGGAGCCGATTTCGTTTATCAATCTGAAGGTTGTGGCGAACCCGAATCAAATAAACGAAGATGCAATACCCCACACTTGATAGATATGGGATATAGGCGCACAAAAATACGCCTTGCCATATGCTAACAAGAAATGAGTGCCGTTCGTTGTCCTTGATTCGTTGAAAATTGCCACATTTTCAGATTAGGACAGTGCGAAAACACTTTCTGTATGTCTGCCGCTTGCGCGACAAGACAAAAATAGAAAATAATTTTCACATTGAACAACACTCATATAAAAACAATCGCAAATTACGCCAAAAAGTTCCTGAAAATCAATATTGACATTGAACAATGTTATTTCAATTTGGGGGTATTTATTTTGTCGGAAAATGAAAGTGGGACGGCCTTTCGGTTCCGTCCCGTTCGTGGTTAAATCTTGATTTCCCGCCTTTGCTCCGTTCGCTCGATGTCGATTCCTATCCGCTCGTAAAACTCTTTTCGTTGTTGTTTGAACCACACGTCATCGTCTTTTCCGTTTATGGTGAACCGAAACCCGCTCGGCCCGTCCTTGTCTGGTTTGAGTTGCAGGACGACATCGTTGGCTTTGAACGTATGATTATACCTTATCGAGTGTAGTTCTCCCGTGTATCGGTAAGGTTGCATCGTAAACAACGCTCTCGTCCCCTCCTTGTCCAGTCCTACGTTCTTACAATAGTTTTCCCATTTCAACAATCCCTTTACATACGGACACAGTTCATCGACACGCATCAAGGCTTTTACCGCCTCGTACATCCGTTGTTTGATTTCGTCTTTTTCTTTATCGTGCCCGGCCTGTATCGTCGCTATTTCCCGTTGTAGGCTCTTAATGTCTCTGTCTTTACCCTCTATCACGTCCCGTAAGTCTGCGATCTGCTTTTCATACCTCGCGGGCTTGGGGTCGTGGAATAACGCTCCGATTCGTTCGACTGCCTTTGTCGTGGCATCTACCGCCACGCCTTTCAGTTTGTCGGTCTTGATCTCCCGTCGCGTTTGCGCCAACTCCGTTTCGGCCTTCGCCAGCTCCTCCTGTTTCTTCCGCCGCTGCTCGGCGATGGCGTTGCAGTCTGTCTGCGCGGCTTCCCGCTGTGCCTGCAAAGCGGCAATGTCTACCGACAGCGTTTCCTGTTGTCCTTTCAGGTTCTCGATCTGCTCGGCGATTTCGTTCTTGCGGACGAATACCTCGCGGTAATACTGTTGCGTGGATATATGTTTGGCTTCCGAGCCGTCGATACCGCGTTTCAGTCCGTATTTGGCCATTGCCTCGGCATAGGTGGTCTGATAGGCTTTGAGTTTGTCCCTCGCCATCACATCGTCGGCGCACAAGCGGGGACGGTCTTTCTTGGTGCGGTAGGTTCTCTTCCCGCTCGCCGCGTTCTTCGTCCGCTCCAACTTGGCCTTCCGCCGTTCTCCCCGGACAATGGGCACGACGGTCGCGTGGATATGCGGCGTCTTCTCGTCCAGATGCAGGACTGCCGACACGACGTTCTCTTTTCCGAAGGTCTTTTGCAGCCAGCCGCAGGAATCCTTGCACCATGCGTCCAACTGTCCGGCCTGCCGGATGCGCTTCATATCTTCGGGGCTTCCGGACATTACGACACGCAACGCCCGCACTTGGTTCTTTCCGATCTTGCGCTCCAGCCCTGCATTGTCCAGACGGTGCTGGATCGCTTCGGTGCGGTTGGCAACTCCTTTGGGAAATTCGATTAACTCTTGGTTCAGGTAGGTAAGTGTCGTTATGACATTGGCGGGCGAAATCTTCCGCTCGACATGTCCCGACATGGCGGCGTCCGTTCCGGCCGCCTTTTCGATATGCAATACGACATAGCCCATAGCAGTATAGTTTTAGGTGGTTGAATAATCGGTGATGGTTGCCGCCGCAAGGGGTGTCCAGAGGGGTGAAGCCCCTTTGGCCTATTGGGGCATTTTCAGCGTTGCGAAGCAATGCGGAAAGAAAATGCCCTAATAGGCTATGCCTTTTGTAAAAAGGCGCGGGCGCGAAGCGGCCGATGGGTGGGCGACGGTGCCGCCGTGGTATCCGTCAGCAGGGGAACACCGATGAAAGAGAACCGACGGCCCGCAAGCCCGTGCCCCTGTGCGCCCTTCGGGATCCTCCATAAATCCCGAAGGGCGCACAAGGGCGGAAGGGCTGTTACTCTGCCAGTCGGTACTGGTCGCCGAGGCGTTCGGTAAGCGCCGACATGTCGCGGCTGATCTTTTCATTGGTGATCTTCGCGTAGATTTGGGTGGTCTTGATATTCGTATGACCCAACAGACGACTGACGGTTTCGATAGGCATACCCTGCGAGAGCGTGATAGTCGTGGCGAAGGTGTGGCGGGCGAGGTGGAAGGTCAGTTTGTTCTTGATGCCGCATTGCTTGCCGATCTCGCGCAGAATGTCGTTGCAATGGCAGTTGCAGGGCATATAAAAGACATGGTTGTCGAGCCGCTGATCCGCGTATTTCTCGATGATGCGTTTAGGAATATCCAGCAGGCGGATGCGACTCTCGGTATTGGTTTTCTTGCGCCGCGTGATGATCCACAGCTCACCGTCGAACATCGTTTGCAGGTTGTCCGTGGTCAGGTTCTTCACGTCGGCATAGGCCAGCCCGGTGAAGATGGAAAAGACGAACAGATCGCGGATACGCGCATGGGCTTTGTTAGCCGTTTTATAGTTCATTACGGCTTTGATCTCCTCTTGCGAGAGGTAACCCCTGTCAACGCTTTCGGGAGAGTTGATATAGCCCGAAAAAGGATTGAACGGCAAACGTCCGTCGTTGCGGGCGATGGCGACGATATGTTTCAAGACGATCATGTAGCCCCATACGGTATTGGTACGGCATTTCTTCTCCGTGCGCAGGAAATATTCGAAATCGTTGATAAAGGTAAGGTTCAGTTCTTTCAGCGGAATATCCTCACGGTGGTAGGTATGGGCGAGAAACTCCCGCACGCGCTTGCACACGCAGCAGTACTTTTTCCATGTGGCGACCTCACGGCTGAAACCCACCTTTTTCCGGTATTCGACGTTGTGCTGTTCGAAGAGTTTCAACAGCGTTTCCTGCTTCACACCGATACCGAGGTAGGCATCACGCAGTTTGGCCGCAGTAACGTAACCGTCCGACTGCATCAGCTCTTGGTAACGGCGGTTCACCTCGACGCGGATTTTGTCCACGGCGAAGTTGATCTGCATGGCCTCGACGCTCTTGCCTATGGCGCGGCCGTTCTTCACGTCCCACAAACGCGGCGGAACATCCATTTTGCAACTGAATTGTTTGATCTCGCCGTCTACTGTAAGACGACACATCAAGGGCAGATCGCCGTTGGGGCGGGCGCTGCCTTTCTTCACATAAAATAAGACCCGAAACGTGCTTCGCATAATAACCCGATTTTTGGTTACAAAATTAATACCTGTCGGGTCGTTTGTCAAGATGTAAAATTACGCAAAACACAGTAAAAGAACATGTTACATACCAACAACGAAGTGAATTCCGCGTAATGATCTGGTAACGATTCTTATCCCGCAATAGGCCGTAAAACCGCTGCCAGACAATTTCCACACGATGTAATTTAGCGCACTATTGACTGTAAATCAACATCATACACCTTTCGTTGCGCTATCCTGCTCTTCTTCTGAAAGTTTATTTTATTCTCGAGGTTTTGCAAGAACCTTCCCACTCTGAAATATAGCTACAGCACCACGCTTTCCTTTTTTTAATTTTACTTGTATTGCTTAGTCCCCGGGTGCGGGGGACTGCGGCTGCCATGTCCCGTCATATAGAGTGTGATTGCCTAACCCTTTTAATCTTAGTTATATATATGAAAAACTGTTTCAAAACTGTCTTGGCCGCTGTGGCCGTGCTTGTTTCGCTGGGCGCTTCGGCCCAGGACGATCCTTCGAAGGAGACTGTCATCATCAATCCCTTTACGCACACCTCCGCTGTCAGCCAGGCAGCCTGTGACAACATCCGCGCGGCCGTCCTGTCGGGTTTTGCCGACCGCGGCCGTTTCCACATCGTCGACGCACTGACCGACGGTACGCTGTCGAAGCTCTATGCCGACCGTAACGTCGAGGACGTGGTGAACGATGCCAACTGGAAGACCGAAAGCGAAGCCGCCTACAAGGCGTTGGGTGCCAGGAAGGTTGTCATCGGACAGGCCAACAACGTTTCGTTCTCGCAGTTCAAGTCGGATATCGACGGCAAGATGTACAACAAGGCCGAGGTGACCTATTCGCTGAAGGTATATAACATTGCCGACGGCGCCATGATCGGTTCGGAAGACCTCTCGGTTTCGGGTATCGACGCCGATTCGAAGGACGGTGCATTCAACGACGCGATGAAAGACCTCCGCAAGGGCATGGTCGGGTTCGTGGACAAGCATTTCAAGTTCGAGACCTATATCCTCGAGCTGGGCGAGGCTGACAAGAAGGGCCGTGTCAAGGAGCTCTATATCTCGGGCGGTACGGAGATGGGCGTTGCCAAAAAGACCCGTTTCAAGGTGTTCCTGGAGCGTAAGATCGGCCCGAAGGTAACCAAGTCGGAGATCGGCACCATCGTGGCTGTCGAGGTGATGGAAGGCGTTACCAAATGCCAGGTCGCTTCGGGCGAGGACGCCATCAAGGAGAAATTCAACAACGGCGACAAACTGGTCGTCATCCTCGACAAGCAGGGGACGGCGGCAGGCGGTTTCCTCAAAGGGCTCGTCGGTGCATAAATTTACCGCATATAATTCTTTTGGAAACGATCTCCGGGGTGTCGCTGATGGTACCCCGGGGATTTTATCCGTTCAAACTTAAAATATTTATCAGATGTTTAGGAAGTCCGTATTGTCAGTCATCGTTGTTCTCTTGTCGGCGCTTTTTCCCGCCTCCGCACAGAATTATACGACCGATGCCATCCTGAAACGCACGACCGGAAAGATCGCTACGCTGGAATGTTCGGGGATCGCCCGTACGAAGAAGGAGGCGATCGAGATGGCTAAGAAATCGGTGATTTACACTTATTTATATAATGGTATAGACGGCCTGAACGACAACAAACCCCTGTTGGGCAGCAAACCCTCGGCCGGGGCGGCCCAGTATGTCGGACAGTTGCTCGGGACGACCCGTTATGCCAACTACATCCGTAGCTGCACCATCGCCGACAAGACCAACAAGACCGCCGCCAAGGACATCCAGGTCTTTGCGACGATCGACCTCTACACCGAATCGCTCGAGCGCGACCTGGTCAACAACGGTATCATCGGGCGCAATGCCGCCGATATAGCGCTCTCCGAAACCCAGGAGATGATCGCCATGCCGACGGTGATGGTCGTGCCCTTCCGCAAGAGCGGCCAGTCCTACGAAGAGGCCATCCGCGACAATTCGGATATGCGCATGGCCATTTCGAAGGTCAACGAAGGTTTCATCAAGCAGGGCGTGGAGACCAAAGACCTGCTGACGTCGCTCAATAACGCCAACACCTACCAGGTGCGCATGGGCGACGGCATGTCGCTCGACGATGCGATCCTCATCAACTCGGGTGCCGACGTCTCAGTGAGCGTCGATATCAACCAGGATGTGAACGACGGCGGGGTGCGCGTGTCGCTGACCCTGCAGGCGATCGAGATCGCCACGGGCAATACGCTGGCCACCAAATCCGAAATTTCGGGGCGCAAACGCACGACGGCCGACGTGCTGTGCGGCGTGATGGCGCAGGCGATGGTCGGCGACTTCATGAAGCAGATATCCACACGCATGGCGACCAAGATTTCGACCGGGCAGAGCGTGGCCGTGCGCTTTACGATCGACCCCGGATCGGCCATCAACATGGATACCGAGATCAACAACATCATGCCGTTGTCGGACATCCTCGTTTCGTGGGTGAAGCGCCATGCCAAGAACGGCAAGTACCATACGCAGGGCCGCACGAGCACGCTGCTGGCTTTCAGCGATATTTTTGTGGACAACTCCATGGAGGACGGTATGCAGTCGGACGTCAATGATTTCGCGCTGGCGCTCTACCAGTACCTCAAGGGGCTGAACCTCTCCGTGTCGCGTACGATCACGGGTAATTCCATCGACGTAATCATCTACTAAACAACAGACCATGAATCTGCTTCGTAAACTATCGTTCTCGCTGGCGTTCGTGCTGGCCGCGCTGTCGCTCCGGGCCCAGGCCGTAATCGACCTCTCGGCCTATATCGACCAAGAGACGGCCGCGCAGCTGGGCGACAACAATGCCGCGGCCCTCAAAAACAAGATCAGCAAGATCATCACCCGCAACGGCATGGCCGATGCCGCGGGGCTTTTCGTCGTCACGCCGACGCTTACGATCACCGACGATGGGGCGGTCGATACGGGGATGACCACGCTGCATGTGCTGCGTGCCGACCTGACCCTGTCGGTCAAAAACCTTTTCGAAGATACTGTTTTCGGAAGCCAGACCATATCGCTCCAGGCCAACGGCAAAAGCATGGAAGCCTGTATGCGGTCGCTGATCAACAAGGTGAACGTCAACGACGCGCGTTTCGCCAAGCTGATCGGTGACGTGCAGCAGGGCATCGCCGACTATTATACGCGCCAGATGCCGAAGATACTCGCCAAGGTCAACTCGCTCGTCGCCCGTGAGGAGTACGAGGATGCGATGGCGGCGCTGGCCGTGATTCCCGAGAGTGTCGACGAATACGAGGCGGTCGAGGAGCTCAAGGTGCAGGTCTACGACAAACTGCTCGCCGGCGAGGTGACCCGTGCCGTTGCCCAGGCCGATATTCTGGTGCGCCAGGGCGATATCGACGGGGCGCTGGAGTTGTGCCGTGCGTGCAACCCCGTGAGCCCGAACTACGGCGAGGTGATCCGGTTCCTCAACCGCCTCGATGCGCAGGCTGCGGCGGCCGAAGCCGCGGCGATGGAGCAGGAGTTGCGGAAAATGGATGCCGAGGCAATGCGCGTGCGGACGCAGCAGGAGGCTGCCGTCGAGGCGCAGAGCCTGAAGGCCGAGCGTGCCGAGTCCTCTGCCAAGAAGGGCAAGTCGCTGGGCGAATGGCTCTTCGGACTCTGATCGAACGATTGTCTGATTAATCTGGAAGTACGATGAAAACCTGTCCTGTCTGCGGAAATAGAATGGAGGATTCGCAGCACCTATGCCCGGATTGCGGCGCCGACTACGTCGAGGCCGTCGTCAACGATATTGCCTCCGGTGCGGGGGCGGATTCCCGGCTGATGCTCGCGAGCCTCGAAGAGGGGCTTGCCGGGCTGGATGCCGTGCCGCTGCCTGCGGTGGGCGACACGGCCCGTAAGATGCTCCCGGTGCTGTGCGCTGCGGCGCTGGTATTTTGCCTGCTCGCCGGGGTTGCCACGGGCGCCAATATCTTCTACCTGCTGGCCGCCGTCGCGCTGGTGCCGCTGGTCGTGTCGCTGCTTGCCCGTATGCAGGGGAAACTGCGGCTGAGTGCCGGCGAAGTGGTCGTAAGGGCCGCCGCACGGGTCTTTGCCGAGGATGCCGCTTCCGTGCGGGAGCGGTTTGCCGGAGATGCCGAAGTGCTGGCACGGCTCGATGCCATGCAGCTGCGGCTGGACGATGCCCTTGCGCAGCAGGCGGCGGCACATGCGCAAAACCGCCGCAAGGTGACGGTCGTGGCGGCCGTCGTGCTGATTTGCTGCTCTGCGGGTGCCGGGGCATTGGCCGTGCGCAACCATGCGGCCCGCGAGGCCCAGGCCGCCTATGCGGCGCAGCCCGAGTGGGTCAGGTTGCGCGACAGCTACGCCGACGCGGCCGGCGACGACGAATATGCGGGCAAAGACCTGCGGATCGCCGTCGTGCGTGCCATGCTCGCCGACGGGCAGGGCGCTGCGGCCGAGGATTTTTTCTTCGCCCATTGCCAGGGCAAGGTCGGGGATGCCGATTGCGCCATGCTGATCGCCGGCCATTATAAGGCGGAGAAGGATGCTGTTGCGCTCGACGCCTTTGCCGGCAAAGTGTCGCTGCGCTACGATTCCGATACGCAAAAGGTTAAATCCCTAACGAAGTGACCCGATGAAGCGTTTATTATCTATTTCGCTGCTTTTGGCGGCACTCTGCATCTCGACGGCGGCTTTTGCCCAGAAGGACAAGGTCGTCGAGGCGAGCAGCAAACGGAAGCCGGCATGGATCGGCAGTTCCGACCCGTCGCATTTCGCGGTGACGGAGGTGGGGGAGACCCTTGCCGCCGCCTCGGGGAAGTGCATGGCCTCGATCCGGCAGTATATCGTCAATGCCGTGGCCGTCAATGTCTCGTCCGCCGAAAAAATGGCGACGCGCCAGATCACGCGCGACCAGCTGGTCACGGCGATGAGCGACTATTCGTCCGTGCTGATGACCGAGGCCGGGCAGCTGCCCTACCTGAACAACATTACCCTCTCGAACGCCGAGGCGGTCTACTGGGAGCGGATATACAGCAAGAAGACCAAGACCTACCGCTATGAATATTCGGTGTTGTACCCCTTCCCGGAGCAGACCCGGCGGCAGCTGATCGAGGCTTTCGTGGCCATCGACGACGCCAAGCAGGCCGAGTACGAGCGGCTGCGGCGCGAACTGGGCACGATTACGGACATAGACCGTATCCAGCTGGCGGTAAACGAGCTGGACGGGTTGTACGACTATTTCTTCGACGCCACCCGCAAGGGCGATGTCGAGACCCTGCGGCGCAATTACCGGGCACTGTACAATGCCGTGTCGATCGAGGTGGAGTCCGAGGCGCCGGGCGAGTGCGTCTATTCCCTGCGGCTCGACGGCCGTCCGGCTACGACCGCCGTGCAGCCGCGCCTGAAAAGCGAATCGGTGCTGGAGATGGCCGTCAAGCCTCTGGGCGAAGGCCGCTATCTGCTCTCCTATGACCCGCAGTACGCTTCGCCGACCGATATCAACAAGATCGAAGTGCTCTACCTGTTCGGCGGGGCGCGCGTGTCGCAGACGATCTTTTTCAATCCGGCCGGGGACGCCGTTTCAGTCCGGCCCAAGGGCACGCTCAGGATCGAACAGTCCGGCGGAGTGATCCGCGGGACGATGCAGCTGCGCGTAAGCGGGACGGCGGCCGAGGTGCGGCGGATCGTGCTGTTCAACCCGGCCGACGGGGCCCGGATCGTGGCTGAAAGGATCGAACCCCCGCAGCTCGCCGGGGGCGATTGCAGCGTAACGTTCGAGGCGCAAGGCTCGATAAGCTCCGCAACCGACGGGGTGGACGTACTCAGGGGAAGCATCGGATTCGGGAATCCCGCCGACGGGAAGGCCTGGGAAGCCGATTTTACATTGCACTATAAACTTACAACCAAATAATCCGAAAGATGAAAAGAACCCTTATTGGAGCTATCGCTCTCCTGCTCGCTGCCGGCGCCGTGTCGTGCAGTTCGTCGAAAAAGGCCTCCGGGCCAGCTGCCCCTGCGGGCATGGTCGAAGAGGCCATTCCGCTCAGCGGCGCACAGTACCGCAGCGATGCCGAATATTACCGTGCCGTGCAGAACGGCGTGAGCACCGAGCGCAGCACGGCGCAGAAGATCGCCATGCAGAATTGCCGCCAGGATCTTGCCGCAGCCATCCAGGCCGATGTGAAGCTCGTCATCGAGAACTATGTGAAGAACCAGGATACGGGCGTTTCCGCCGAGCACAAGTCGCAGTATCAGGAACTGGCTTACACGGCCGTCGGCCAGCAGTTGCGCGACGTGCAGGTCGTCGAGGAGAAGATGTTCCGCCAGGACAACGGCTCGTTCCGTTACTATGTCTGCATGCAGCTTCCCAAGGCTGCCCTGGAGGCAGCCATCGAGGATGCGATCGCCAAGGATGCCAAACTCAACCTGGAATTCGACCGCGCCCAGTTCAAAAAGATCTTCGAGGAGCAGATGGCTGCTTTCTCGCAGCAGTAGCCCTGTTGGCCGGCACCATGTCCAATCGAGAGACGGCGCTCCCCTCGGACGAGGGAAGCCGCCGTCTTTTACCCGTAACCGCTCCGCCTATGAAACGCTATCTGACCCTGTTGCTGTCGCTGCTTTTCGTGCTTCCCCTGCCGGCGCAGTCCCGCCGGGAGGCGTTGCTGGAATACCAGGCGCGCCGCAGGCAGGCCTATACCGAATTCCGGGACAACTACCGCAAGGCGTGCGCCGACTTCATGCGCAAACGCTGGGAGGCTTTCCGCGCCGAGGCTCCGGTACCCGTGCCCGAACGCCGGGAACCCGACATCCCCGTTACGAAACACCCGGATGCGCCCTCTGTGCCGACGCAGGACAGGATGCCTTACGACAAGGTGGTCGACCTGCCCGAGCCGGCTCCGGAGATGCCCGATGCGCCCGGGATTGCGGAAACACCTGTGCTTCCCGGCAAACCCGCCGCGGGAAAGGGGGACGGGGATAACGGTGTGCAGCAGGGGCGGAAACCCGCCGCGGGGACGGACGACGCGGCTCCGGCGGTGGACGTTTCGCGTCCCTTCAAGTTCACGTTCTACGGCACGGGCTGTTCCGTATCGCTGGCTGCGAAACACCGCTTCAACCTCGCCTCGGTGCAGGAGAACAGCGTGGCCAATGCCTGGGAAGGCGTTTCGCGAGGTTCATACGATGCCGTGGCGGCGGAGTGCGTGGCGCTGAAAAAGGCGCTGGGGCTCAACGACTGGGGCTATTACGACCTTGTGCGGACACTCGCCGACGGATTCTGCGGCCCCAAAACGAACGAATCGGTCGTCCTGCAATCGTTCCTGATGGCCGAGGCGGGCTATAAAGTGCGCATGGCGCGCGGCGACGGCCGTTTGTTCCTGTTGCTCGCACTCGACGGGCAGGTCTATGCCCGTCCCTATTTCAAGATCGACGGCCAGGTATTTTATATCCTGGACGATGTCCCGCGGGCCGCGTCGTACAATATCTGCAATTTCACGATCCCCGGGGAGCGGCCTTTGTCGCTGGCGATGCCCGCGCCGCCCCTCTTCGCGCAGAAACCCGCGGCGCCCGCCGTCCGCAATTTCGACGGCGTGGTTTCGACGACGGTGACGGTAAACCGCAACCTGATGGATTTCTATACGAATTATCCGCCCTGCCACTGGAGCATCTACGCGGCCACGGCGCTTACCGCCCCGGTGCGCGGGCAACTCTATCCCCCGCTGCGCGCCGCAGTGGCCGGGAAGGGCGAACGCGAGGCAGCGGAACTGCTGCTGCACTACCTGCACAGGGCCTTCCCCTACAAGACCGACGAAGCGCAGTTCGGCGTCGAGCGAACACTCTTCGCCGAGGAGATGTACTACTATCCGTACAGCGACTGCGAAGATCGTTCGATCCTCTTTGCGCGGCTGGTCAAGGATCTGCTGGGGCTGGATGTCGTGCTGCTCTATTATCCGGCGCATATCGCCACGGCGGTATGCTTCAAAGGCGAGGTGAAGGGCGACTACATGCAGCTCGGCAACAAACGCTATGTAATCTGCGATGCGACCTATATCGGTGCCGGCGTGGGCGAGGCGATGCCCGACCTGAAGCGTACGCCGGCCCAAGTCGTCCGGATTGATTAACCCTTTAAAACCGATTCGCGATGTTTTGTCCCAATTGTGGAAAGAAATGCGGTGATAACGACCTTTTCTGCGGGGGATGCGGCACCAGGCTCCCCGCCCGCCCGGTGACGGCATCCCCGGCGGCAGATGCGGCACCCGTTGCCCCGGCTGTCCGGGCCGGAAGCTGCGCGGCTGCGGGCTCGAAGGAGCCGACGGGGCCTATGGCCGAGGGCGTCATCTTCACCAACCTGCAGGCTCTGGCCCGCAAATTCGGAACCGATGCCGCGGCGGTGCGCAAGTTGCTCGCCGCCTATGCCGAAGCATCGGCGGCACACGGCATCCGTTACCGCATCGTCGATGCCGGCGACTATGTTTTCCTCAACCCCGAGGCCGGGCGCAACCGCGCCGTGGCGCTTTCACCGGCCGATTCGTGGGTCGAACACGGTTACCTGCTGGCGGACTATTACCGTTTCGGGCGCAGCACGGCCGACGATGAAACCAACTACCTGTTCATCGTCGGAGGCGCCGATGTCATTCCCATGCCCGTCCTGCCGCAGTATATCTCCGATCCCGATTACAGCGATACGGACATCGACTCCGATATCCCTTATGCCTACCTGCTGGGCGAGCGGACTTACCCCATGCTGGGAACGGCCGAAATTTTCCAGTACGAACAATATTTCCATACGGGACGCCTGCCGCTGGCGCATGACGCGTCGCTGGACGACCTGGCCGGATACCTGCGCCGCGCGGCCAAAGCCCCCGGTTCGATGGCCGTGGGCAGGGCTTACGGGCAGACCGACCTCACGTGGCTTTCGGCCTCGGCTTCGGTCAGCGAGCCTTTCCGCCGCAACCGACTCTTCCGGGGCGACGTGCGGCTCGATGAGCGTATCTATACGCAGAACCTTTTTGTCAGCCCCTGCGTCGAGTGTTCGATCGTCGACAAGGTTTTCGACCGGGGTGCGGACTTTTACTATTTCAACCTGCACGGCAGCGATGCCCCGACCGCATGCAGTTTCTATGCTTCCTACCAGCAGCAATGTTACGAGGCAGTCACGCCCCGGCAGCTGGCGTCCGCCGAGAAACCGAACGTGGTGGTGACCGAGGCGTGCTATGGCGGAAAATTCCAGGATTACGGCCGCGGCGAGACGATGCTGCTCGCGGCGATGGGCGACATGACGCTGCTCTACCTGGGGTCGTCGCGCATCGCGTGGGGTGCTTCGAAGAGCAGTTCGGCAGCCGACCTGGACAATGCCGACCGCCTGACGAACGTCTATATGGCCAAATTGCTCGAGGGGTATACGGCCGGCGAGGCATTCTACATGGCACGGCAGAGCTTCTTCGATTATAACGACGGTTACTTTACGCCCCACCAGGCACTTACGATCGTCGAGTTCAACCTTTTCGGCGATCCGTTCCTGCATGTGGGCGTGCGCCGGGAGGGGGCGAAGGCGCATCCCCGGGCGGTGAAGGCGCTGGCGAAAGGCGCAGTCAACGCGGTCGTCGAACGCAAGTGCGTCTATGAAGCCGCTCCGGCCTCGTTGCTCGACCGGGTGCGCAGCGCCGTCGACCGCAACCTGTCGCTGATCCGCGCCGCTGTCGACCGGCAATTGTACGAACAGCTGGGGGTCGAACCGCGCAGCCTGTCGACCGTCACCCGCATGAAATACGGCAACGGAGACGAGTTTTATGCCTTCAATTACCTGCAGACGGACGGTACCATAAAGAGCTGCCATACGGCGACCGCCGACCTGAACGGAAACGTGAAATCAATCATATCAACCAAATAGAACGACTACTATGAAATGCCAGAATTGTAATTCCGAACTCCTGGAGGATGCGAAGTTCTGCACGACGTGCGGTACGCCCGTCGCCGCTGCGCCCGCAGGCCCCGTGTGCCCGAAATACAATGCCCCGATGCTGCCCGACGCAAGGTTCTGCACGACGTGCGGCGCTGCGGTCGAACCCGCCGCTGCCGAGGCGCCCCAGGCGCCGGACGGGCAGGCTGCCGGAGGCGGCGAGCTCGCCACGGTGAAACAGAAGATTTTCTGGAATATCCAGAAAGGCGAAGTCGCCTGCCGGGTCAATGAATCGGAGTTTATCCGCTACGATTCGGCGCAGGGGCTGATCGTAAACGACGGCACGACGGCGTATATCAAGGCCAACGGCAAGGTGCTGGCCGAAATCCACGGGGGCATCTACGATTTCGTAGATCCCGACGAGCTCAAGCGCGTACTCGAAAGCCGTACGGGCGGGGCTGCGGGGCTGATGGCCGGCAGCGGCCGTTTCCTGATAAACGCCCTGCTGGGACGCCGCGTGAAGGACAAGTTCGACGACAAGGACGCTCCCGAACGGCAGCGCTCGCTCGATGCCGTGATCGAGAGCATGAAACGGCACGAGGCTTTCTCGCTGCTGCTCAAGCTCGACAAGAGTTTCTCGCTGGTATTCGGTTCGGGAACGGCCGAGGATATGGCCGAGTTCAGGCCGATGTCCGTGCGCACGAAACTGCTGGACTTGCAGGTCGGCCTGCGCGTGATTTTCCGTATCGCAGACTTCAATCGTTTCGCCGAATATTTCCTGACCGACGAGCCCGTCGCCACGACCCGCAGGATTGCGGAGAAGTTGCAGCCCGTAATGCAGAATGCCGTGCAGGCCGTGATGCAGGATCGCCAGGTCGAAGGCACGTCGATCCCGGCGGAGGTCGCCGAGGCGATCACGGCCAGGATCGTCGCTTCCGGCGACCAGTTCTACGGCCTTGCGCTGGAGCGCGTGGCCGAAGTGGTGGCTTCGAACGAAGACCTGGAACGCCTGCGCAGCTTGAGCCGCGAACTTTACCTTTCGGAGCAGGAACTCGACTACCTGCGCCGCACCAACGATTTCCGCAACCGCCTGGCTGCGGAGACCAATTCGCAGGCTATTGCCGATGCACGCAGTGACATGCAGCTCTATGAGGGGTTGCAGCAGGTCAATAAAGACCGCCTGCTGGCCGACGACGAACTGGATAAGTTCTACACCGTGCTTTCGCGCGAGAAACGGATCCGCGATGCCCGCAGCGAGGACGAGGTGGAGGCTGCACTGGCCGACATCGAAAAGACCGGGCTGCTGCGCGAAGAGGACGTCGACAACCTGCGCATCGACGTCGCCGAGCGCCGTTACCGCCGGGGCGAGGCGATCAAGCTCATGCAGCTGCGCGACCAGATCGAGTTCGAGAAAGTCCGCACGGCGGGCGAAGGGCAGGTCGCCGTGGAGCAGATGCGCCAGGGGCTGGAGTTGCAGGAGCTGACGCTCGCGCATCGCAAGCGCGAGGACGAGTATTCCGACGAACGCCGCGCCCGGGAGCGCGAGTTGCAGCGGGCAGACCGCCAGTCGGAGATGGAACTGGACAATGCCGAGATGGATGCCCAGATCGAACGCCTGCGCAAGGTCAAGGAGCTCAACCGCGAGGACAAGAAGATGGATTTGGATCACGAGCGCGAGATGGAGCGCCTGAAGCAGGAAGCCCTCGACAAGAAGGCGCGGATGACGGCCGAGCAGCTGATGGCCGTGGCTGCGGGCGAGAACCTCGATTCGCAGGCCGCGGTGAAGTTCGCCGAGTCGTTCTCGGCGGGAAAGAACGCCGAACAGGTGCAGCAGGCCGCCGATGCCCGTATCGCCGATTCGCAGCGCCACGAAGACCGTATGTTGGAGATGATGCGCGAGATGAAGGATATGGCCACGACCATGACCGGGCACATCGTCCAGAACAAGGATGCCGAACGCGACCGTTACCGCGAACGGATGGAACGCCAGGAAGACCGCGTGGACAAGACGCAGGACAGTGCCCTCGAATATGCGACGCGCAACAACCAGCAGGCGGCCGCGAAGCCCCAGGCGCAGGCTCCCCAGTCCGTCGGGCGGGTATGTCCCGACTGCGGTACGGTAGCCGTGCAGGGCGTGCGTTTCTGCGCCAACTGCGGGCGGGATCTCAAATGAGCACGGCCATGGAGAGATACCAGGGAGTAATACTGATCCGGTTGCAGAATGCCGGGTCGAAATCCGAAGGGCATTATGCCTTTCTGGTGCGCGACGACGACATGAGCGTCGTGAAGCTCTGCCGCGAAGGCGCGGTGCCGGCCGACGACCCCTATTTCGTGCCGTTCGACCGGCAGGAGGTCGTCGTCACGGGAACCATGAGCCACGGGTGGCTGGTCGCCTCGGCGGTCGAGCAGGCCGTTGCCGGGGATGAGGCTGATAGTGAAACCGAAGAAAACAACGAACAAGCATGAAAACATGTCCCAAGTGCGGTTACGATAAACTCGCCGATACAGCCCGCTTCTGCCACAAGTGCGGTTGCGACTGCGCTGCGGTGCAGGTGAAACGCACGCCGGCGGCCGAGGCGCCGGAAGCCGCGCCGCTCGTCGGCGATAAGAACCTGATCAATGAAAGTACGATCATCGGCAAGCAGGAGAAATACGAGGCGTCGAATATCACGATCCACAACAACATCACCGAGGATCATTCGCACACGACGATCGTGTGTGCGGTTTCCGGCAAGCGTATCTACTTAGACCACAGTGTTGTGTGCCCGAAGTGCGGCAAGCAGGTGGCGTTGGAATATTATGTCGAGGCGTCGAAGCGCTGCGAGAACTGCGAGCAGCAGGCGCGCGAGGAGTACCGTGCGTTCGTCGTGCGGACGACGGGGGCCGGGCCGCTCGATGCGGCGTGCAAGCAGCAGTTGGATGCCGAAGCGCAGCGGTTGCAGATAGACGCCGCGACGCAGGCTTCGATCCTCAGGGCGCGGCAGCAAAAGCCCGCCGGGAAATCTGCCGAGCTCACCTCCGTGCAGCGTGCCGAACTGGAAGCGGCCGTGTCGCGCCTGATCACGGCGACGGAGCCCGAACCGGCGCAGAAAAGCCTCGAAGCCCTCACCGTGCTGCACGAAAATTCGTCGAACTACGAGGCCGACTACTGGTATTTCCTCGCGCGGGCGGTCGTCTGCCCGGAGGAGTCGGTGAAGGCCTATGAAGAGGAGCTGACCGACGATTACTGGCAGCGGTACTGGGGATTCCTGGGCTACTGCAACACCGGGTCGCCCAAGGGCGGGGCTGCGGTCGACCGCCTGAGGTCGGTGTTCGGCCAGCGCGAGGACGACATCCGGCTGGCCGAGGCGATCTATTACCTTGCCCGGGGATTCGATGCGTTCGAGACCTCGATGCTGGGACGTGCCGGAGAGCTTGCCTCGTCGGTGCGGCGGGAGTACCTTTCCAAGCCGTTGGTGCCCGTCTACGATACCTTGCAGCGGCTTGTCCGCGAAAATATCCGGCTGGAGGAGAAATACACCCCGATGGAGACTTTTGTCTTCGTGGATGTTTTCCGTGCCGGGAAGTATATCGAATACCTTTGTGCCGAGCAGGCGCGCAAGGAGCAGGAAGCCCGTGAGGCCGAGGCGAAGCTGGAGCGCGAACGCCAGGCCGCCGAGCAGGCTCTTCGCCGGAAGCAGGCCGAGATGTCGGCCGACCGCTCCAAACGCATGGAGCAGGAGATGGCGCGCCTGGGCGGTGCGAAACCCGCGGCGACGCAACAGGCGGATTCGAAAGCCTTTGCGGGCTACGAGACGGTCGTGCCGGGGACGAAGAAGCGGAACTGGGGAAAGACGATCCTGATCGTGGTGGTATGCCTGATCGCGCTGATCGGGCTGCTGTTCCTGATTCCGGCTCCCGAATCGCTGCAATAGAGGCTGGGCTGCGGCTGTGGCTGCGGACCCGTCGGGGGTTTCTGTTCCCGGGCGATGGACTCGGGTTGCGGACTTCGGGGGCGGGCCGTTGCGGCCGACGAAAATAAACCGGGCAGGGTTTTTCCCTGCCCGGTTCGTTATATTCTATTCCGCGGATGCTGTCCGGTGGAGCGGCGGACGCATCTTTGGGTTCAGATTTTGTCCAGTTCCACGGTGAAATGCCGCAGGATCGGGGCTTCGAAGGTGATGCGGTAGCCGGTGGTGATCTCTGCGCGGCGCTCGTAGATGTTGCGGCAGGCCGCGGCGATCACGCGGATGTGGTTGTCCGAGTAGACCCGCCGCGGGATCGCCAGGCGCAGCAGTTCCAGCCGCGGGTAGCGGTTCTCGTGCGTATCGGGGTCGCGGTCGGCGAGGATCGAGCCGATCTCCACGCCGCGGATACCCGCCTCCAAATAGAGCTCCACGGCGAGCGTCTGGGCGATAAACTGTTCCTTCGGCAGGTTGGGGAGCACTTTTTTCGCATCGACGAAGATGGCGTGTCCGCCGGCCGGCCGCTGGTAGGGTACGCCGTATTCGTCGAGCAGGTCGCCCAGCAGTTTCACCTGGCGGATGCGGGCGTCGAGTTGTTCGTATTCGGTATTTTCGTCCAGTCCCACGGCCAGCGCATCCATGTCGCGGCCCGACATGCCGCCGTAGGTCACGTAGCCCTCGAACATGATGCTGAAGGTCATGGCCTGCCTGTAGAGCTCTTCGCTGCGCATGGCCACGAATCCGCCCATGTTCACCACACCGTCCTTCTTGGCCGAGATGGTCATGATGTCGGCATAGGTGTAGATTTCGCGGACGATCTCCTTGATGGTCTTGTCGGCATAGCCCTCCTCGCGGGTCTTGATGAAATAGGCGTTCTCGGCGAAGCGGGCCGAGTCGAGCAGCAGGGGTACGCCATAGCGGCGGCAGACTTCGGCCGTTTCGCGGATGTTGCGCATCGACACGGGCTGGCCGCCGGCCGTGTTGTTGGTGATGGTCAGCACGACGCACGGGACTTTCTCGCGCGGGTTCTCGCGCAGGAGCTTTTCGAGCTTGGCGATGTCCATCTCACCCTTGAACGGCAACTCTTTCTGGGTGTCGGCCGCATCGTCGATCGTGCAGTCCACGGCGTGGCAGCGGCGGAATTCGATGTGCCCTTTGGTGGTGTCGAAGTGGGAGTTGCCCGGGACGATGTCGCCCGCCTTGAGCAGTGCCGAAAAGATCACGTTCTCCGCAGCACGCCCCTGGTGCGTGGGCAGGAAATAGGGCATCCCGAAGATGCTTTCGATCGTCTCCTTGAGCCGGAAATAGGACGAAGCCCCGGCATAGCTTTCGTCGCCGGTCATCATGGCCGCCCACTGGCGGTCGCTCATCGAGCCTGTGCCCGAGTCGGTCAGCAGGTCGATCGTGACCTGGTCGCTGCGCAGCTTGAAAAGGTTGTAGCGGGCTTCGCGGATCCATGCTTCGCGCTCCGCACGTGTGGAGGTGCGGATGGCCTCGGTCATCTTGATCTTGTAAGGTTCTGCATACGGAAGTGTCATAGAAAAGAGCGTTTTAGGTTATAAATTGTTGTTCTTTTCCTCAAAATTATAAAAATATTTTGAGATATTTGACATCGGTATTATATTTGTGTAGGCCGGTGTGGATTTTCTTAAACTTTTTACCGCATGGAAAAGTATCGTTGCACCGTCTGTGAATACATTTACGACCCGGAGTCGGGCGACCCGGAGAACGGCATCGACCCCGGTACGGCTTTCGAAGACCTGCCCGACGATTGGGTATGCCCGGTCTGCGGGGAAGGCAAATGGGCATTCGAACCGCTCGAAGCAAACTAAAACGGGATGGCTATGATTAAGTTCAACCTCATTGTTTCACTTTTAATTTTACCTATTATGGCAACAGACATTGCAGCACAGGCACGGTTTACCCCCAAGGAGCTGCCTTACGCTTACGACGCTCTCGCACCGCAGGTCTCCGAAGAGACGCTGCGTTTCCACCACGACAAGCATTACGTGGGGTATGTGAATAAACTCAACGAGCTGATTCTCGATACGCCTTACGCCCGGCAGCCGCTGGAGGACATCGTCGTTTCGGCCGACGGCGCGATTTTCAACAACGCTGCGCAGATGTGGAATCACGAGTTCTTCTTCGATCAGCTTTCGCCTGATGGCGAGGCGCGTCCGACAGGGGCGTTGCTGAAGGCTATCGACGCGGATTTCGGTTCGTTCGAGCAGTTCAAGGCCCAGATGGAGAAGGCTGCCGTCGGTCTTTTCGGTTCGGGATGGGCATGGCTCGCCGAGGATAAATCGGGCAAGCTGGCCATCGTCACGGAGCAGAACGCCGGCAATCCGATGTGCCACGGCATGAAGCCGCTGATGTGCTTCGACGTATGGGAGCACGCCTACTACATCGACTACCGCAACCGTCGCGCCGACGCCGTCGCCGCCCTCTGGGATCGTATCGACTGGAAGGTCGTCGGAGATCGTTACGAAAAGAAATAAGGGTTTGTTTCTGTTGGAAATGCCGCCTCCGGTTTTCGGGGCGGCATTTTCTTTTGTGCTGCAGGCCAACCCTCCGCGCCCGGCCTTTCGCAGTCGCCCGGGGGAGGGCGGAATATACCGGGCGGGGCTCGTTGCCCTGCGCCGGGCGTGTCGCCGAAGTATCCCGCGGATCCGGCTATGAGTATTTTTGGGTGCAAAAGTTCCAATCAGATATAACTATCTGACAGACAGTATAAGGTAAAAGTCAAGGTAATGATTTATCAACTCTACATCGTGTGTCCTTTGCATTCATTAACTTGTCAAAGACTCCGATACAAAGATACGAAGAACTCGCGTAAAAACGAAAGAATCGGATAGATTAAGATAAGTGACTGACACTAAAGAAAGTCAAGCGGTATATCTCTCTGTCTGTCCGACTCATCAAAAAGTAGGATTGTGAGAGGTTAAGAAGGGCGATTGCTACTTATCCGTTGCCTTTTTCGGCCCGGAAAAATTCGCTGAAAAATACCCTGTCGAACCGCTTGCTACCGCAAAGAACGCTTGTATCTTTGGTATTCGCACTGTAAAGATAATTACATAGCTGCTCCAGCCACGGCGCAGCATCAGCGTTGAAAATCCGTCCCTGCCGTCTGGCGTCATCTGTCAGCAAACGCCCGAGCCTCCGTAGCCGTGTACATAAACCAACGGCAGTTTTTTCGCATCGGCGGGTATCTGGAAATCCACGAAGGCGTGGCCGGCATGATAGCTTTGTCCGGTTTCTTCCTGCTCCGCCCAGCCGACGAATTTACTGTTATCGTATGTTATATGGTCGTACCTCCTACCGAGAAGTGACCTTGTTTGACTATCGCAATAGGCTTTTGCGCTCCGGCTATTATTGTAATCGACAGCAACAACGCCGATAAAATCATTTTCTTCTTTTCTTTTCCGTTAATTGATTTAACACTCTACGAAGCGGTTCCGAATATGTCTTGCCGAGGTTCATTTCCACAATGTTTAACAGTGCCGAAAGTTGTCCCGGAGTAACCCTAAAATGTAGACATATCGCGGCATGGCTTCTGAACATCGGTTCCACATTACCCATTCCTGCGAGTATAGACACTGTAGCGAGTTCACGTTCCCGCCATGTAAGTAGATCTCGCTCGAAAAGGTCGGCGAACAAATGTTCTTTCAGAAAACGCTCGATAGTAGGAGCGAATACGGCATATCCGGCTTTCGGAGTATCGGTCGGCGTACCCGATATTTCAGCAAGCATGTCGCGTCCCCGCTCGTAGCAGCTTCTATTGTCTTTGATTGTGGATGCTTCCCGACCAACGGGATCGTTTATTCCGTCCGCTTTCCGTTCGTCTACTACCTGCATGAAAGTCTGAATCGCCCGCAGGCTGCGCGGGAATCCGCAATAGGCATAGGCGTGGATCAGCACTTCATTTATCTCGTTGATGGTCATACCGGCTTCTAATGCCTGTGCAAAAGCCGGTTTCAGATGTTCCAAGTCACCTTTACCCGTATAGGATGCCACTGCGACGACAGCTTGCTCGCGGGCAGTCAGCACCTCGTTCGCTTCGGCATAGCGGCTTTCCGCTTCAGTCGTGGCTTTACGATACTCTTCATCGCTTACCGGGTCGAGCCATACCGCTGCGTTGGTTTGAGGATTGGGGGTGATGGCGATATGAGCAAACCAACTGTCCGGTGCTGCCCCGTGCCAATGCACGACATCCGGCGCTATTTCCACGATGTCGCCCGGAAACAACCGACGGGCTGGCTCTCCTTTTTCCTGATAGTAACCGATGCCTGCGGTTGCTATCAACAATCAGTCAAAGGCGCAAGCCATACTTTGCCCGTAAAATTCGGGTTGGGAGATATTTTCTCGCCCAACGGATAAGGTTGTCGGAATGCTTCTGCGGTTTGAGCATGTATGCCGGAAATCGACAATATGGATGACATAGCCATAAAAAATAAATTCTTGATTTTCATATTTGTTTCCTGTTTGATTATTCACCTAAAGTTCTCGTAAAGGCAAGCGTGGAAAGTTGCCATTTCCCGTTTTCCATTACATATACCTCCGTAACGATAAACGGAAATCGTACGGCGTTGCCGCCGACTACCGAGTTCAGATGAATCCGGTTGTAAACCGTTGCCGTTCTTGCGGCAAATTTCACTTGCACATCGTGTATTTCAGCTTCTTTCGACGATCCGGATGACCCTAATACTTACACGGCTTATCTGAACAAAAACGGCTTCGTTACCCGTACCGAAGGTTCCGGACGCGATGTAACAAACTACGAGTATGACTCTGAAATCGTATGATCCGTATGGAACAAGCCGGTGAACGGCAGGAATACGTCTGGAGGGACGATAATATCGTGGAGATCAAGTACGGCAACGATGAAGGGGAGACCAACGTTACCCGCTATACTTATTACGGAGAACTCGCGAATAAAGAAAATTTCGATGTTTTTTGCGACCGTATATCCTGGGACGAAGAGCTGGTAATAGCGGGGGTGAACGGCTACCGTGTCACAACCTGCTTCACGAAGAGCGCGGTGAGAGCCAATGGGCATACAAGGATGACTTCGACATGACATACGAAGTGAACGGAAACGGATACATACTAAAACTGTACAGACCCAACCGCAACTTTCCTCTTCCGATGAAGAAGATGATCCTTGGATTGGGGGAATCAAACATATTCAGGGAAAATAAACACCGAAAATCGCAGAATTATTATGAAGCAATCCCTTATATTTTTATTAGCAGCAGTTGTTTTGGTCGGTTACAACAAAGAAGACGACGGAGGTATATTTACCCCGCCGGCACAGGAACAACTCACACAAAACGCCTATGCCGACAACGAAAGCACGGGCGGCGGCTTTTCGTTCACGACTGATGCCCCTTGGACTGCGACCGTGAACGAAGTGCAGGCGCAGGCTTCGGCATTGGCATCCGTACAGGCAAAATCAGTTACGCGGGCTATCGGCAATAGCGGCAAAACGCAGTCTGGCTAAAACTCTACAACGGCGACAATGAGGCTTACAGCAGGAGAAAGAGCAGGGGCCCAGCTTGGGCCACATGCTCGAAATGAATGACGACCGTTTCCACGATCCGGCGGAACATGCCGCCTCTGGATCCCGTAAAATGACTTACGGATGTATTCTCCCGTATTCAAAACTGCTCCGTAAAACGACTCGAGGAACTCCTGTCCACAGGTGGAGGCACAGGATTGAAATAACTCTTTGGGAAGAGCCGGAAAGCCGGAATGTGAAAATCGGAGGGGGGCTTCATAAATGGGTGCAGAATGCTATCTCACAGGCCGCTCGGCAGGTCGAACTATGTCCTGTATGGCGGTGGCATTCATAAGAAGCAAGATTGAACAGGTAATCCCGTAATTTGGAACGGGTCGTACGGCGGCGGGTGTAGCGATAAGTTTGCGGCAGTAGATGCCATAGCGACGGTTCCTGCCGTTCGGAGGGTACCCGCTATACGGCATTCATCTACCCAGGCAAGTCGATGTTCGAACCGACTGACGCCGAACTGCAGGTCGGATGGATCGACCGGGCCCGACTGCACCATGTATCGGCCATACGGGCACGAAGACCTGCGGCTTCGGCTGGACTACATCGAAACAGAAGGCGACATGACTTCGAGGACGGCATAACCACCTGCAGCACCCTGTAGATGGCGCTTTACGGCCTGCACATGCCGGACGACATCCGTTGCAGGCAATACGAAGCAGCCCGCCATATAATGGAAAAGCACCGCAGCCTCGAACAACAGCCTATTTCCGAATGCAGGTTTTAATAAAACGATTTGTTATTTATTGCACGATGCCGTTCGCGTCTTCACGAACACATCGTACGGCAAGCGCGAAACTACGGGCATAAGGCCCTTCATAGATGAACTCCGGCCTGTAACCCGTGCTGTTGTAACCGGTAATCGTCAGGTCATCGGAATTGCAAGAGGTTCCCACAGAGGTTTCCTGCACAAAATCCAGCGATGCGCTCCACACCGTAGCAGCATAACTCAGCGTATAGAGTCCCGAAGCTCCTTCCGTGTACCCCAAAATGCCGATCTGTTTTCCAGAAGCATCCATCTTCGAGAAACGTGATCCGGCATAGGGATACCATGCCCTTTTTGACCGTTGCGAATCGATGTAAAGCCACACGCCTTCCGATGTATACGATTCTACATCCTCCTGTGTGAAATTTAGGGGGATGATCTCCGGCACACGGTAACCTGCCGGACAAGGGTCGAAAGCACTTTTGGAAAGTAGGACGGTTTTGGCACCCTCGGTTTCCTGTTCGAATTCGGTTCCCCAAAGGCGGTCATTCCGGTGTCCGGGAACATCGCTGCGAAGCCATGTCTGATTGGGACTCGAAGCGTCTTTCCGGTCGGCATAGGAGATGTAGATTTCCGGATGCGAAAGCGTAAACTCCACAGTGCCGTTGTATAGATAGTCCCCGGATTGCCGCCCGATCTGAGCATTCCATACCGGATCGATGGTGTAACCTTCACAACTGGGCCAAGAGTGCATATCCAGCGTGTTGCCTTCAGGCCCGTATACCGTCGTACTGTTCGAAAACGGGTCTTTGCGCCCCCATTGATACAGGCAGGAACGAGCCATGTTTCCGGATCCCGTCGGGTCATTCGCCCCCAGATTGCGGTCCATCATCCGAAACAGGAGCCTCTGATCTCCATTCATACGTTCGTAGTCTTGATCCTTGGCGAAGAGTTCATCGGTCACGATCCAGATGTGCCAGCTCCATTTCACAAGCCCCGTTACCGGATCGATGTATCCGACGACAGCATTACCACCCGTTTGGGCCGCCGTTTTGTCAACCGTGAATGCGATATAGTCGGTCGTATTGAGTAGTAAGTCGTCCCAATAAGTCGTACCCGACTGTACGGGGGATTTAGCCGGGAAATAGAAAAGTCCATCGGGTTGCGCCTCCAGCATGGAGGGGGTAATCACATAACAGTTGGCAAGGTTTGCATCGCTACCGTTCGTCAGATCGTAACCACTTGGGGCTTCGGTCTGACGGTTGGTGTGGAGGAGCAGTTTCGGAGTGTCCTGCCAGATCAGGGCGTTGTCCGCAACATATTCAAAAACTTTCTCCTCTCCTCCGCCCCGAAATGTCACGAACTGGGCCCTCGAAGCTGCAAACGGCTTCGATGTCAAAGTTCCCATATATCGATTGCGGGTGTCGATGAACGTGAGCCGGCAACCTTTTGCAAACTGCTGCGGAGGCAGGGCGATGTAGAATTCGGTAAACTCGCTCTGCGAAAGCAGTATGCCATTGGTTTCATCGGCCGGGTGTTCGGAGTCGGTCAGGTCGAGTGCCACGGCGGAATAGGTCTGTTCCGAGGGGTCAATGCTCAGCACCGGATCGCCAGTGCGTATATTCAGCGAAGCATCGTCCGCCGCAGCAACGGCGACCTGTATACGCTCTCCGGCAAGGACTTCGCCATCGTTACCCTGCAAGATGACAGATTTGAGGTATACATTCCCGGAAACATCCGCAGATGCCCGTATTCGCACCCGGATATAGGCGCACATCTGCCTAAAGGCGAGATTCTGTCCGCCAGCAGACGCATAAGCCAGCATGGGGAAAAAGTCCGGTCGGATACCAATCTGATTTTCACCGTATCCGGGCGAAAAATATCGCTGCAGGAAATTCATCTTTCCGACAAGGCTGTTTCCCTCGCGTCCCAACAGTTCGCTATAAGGATAGAAAGCAAGATAGGTAACTGCGTCCGGCAGCGTTTCGCCTTCGAACACAGCTTCGGTTCCATCGAGTTCCTTGACAGTAAACAAGGCAGCCTGAGTCTCATCCCCTGCGAATACACCGATTCTGTCCGTGGGTTCCCACCCCACGCGAATGCTTCCGGAGCCCCAAGTTCCGGAAACCCGGGTCTGTTCCGACTCTGAAATGATCGCATTGAAGACATAGGGTACAATTTTGCCTTTTTGGGACAGGGCTTCCCGCTGCGTATCGTCAGTGGCGCAAGAGCAAATGGACAGAACTATGAAAGTTGAAAACAGTAGTTTTTTTCTCATGAACATCATGTCTAAAATTACCAGTCCACCTCTTCTCCGGGGGTTATCTCTTCGGTCGTGCCGCCGGTCGTCGTAGCGAATCCCTGCTCCACAGGAATATCATAATGTTCCAACTTAGGCACTTCGTAGTGCTGCTTTCTTTCCATAATACTATTGTTTGATTCCTAATATTGTCAGAAAACTCTCCAAGGAAGGTATTCAATAACAAAGCCAAAAACCGTTAAATCATACACGAGCAGAGGAAATGGCCCGAATGTTCATTACATTATGACCGTGGCTTTGCGGAACTGTCGGCAAGATTTCGTCCTAAAGGTATGGATTATTTTGGATTATTGGCTCGGTATCTGCAATTTTAAAGAATAAAAAAATCGGCGGTTTCCGAGCTGCCGATTTTTTCGTGCCTGATTTTCAGAATCAATTTCCGGATTTTCCAATCCCCCGACGTCTGACTTTGCAGCGGCCGCCAATGACAAATACGCACGGCGAAATCCCAGCCCCCAAGGTGGGGTTCACGCCCACAAAGCTAATGAAGGGTCGGATGGATTCAAAACCGGATCGCAGGCGGGACGAGAGAAACACCTTCTACTCCGATACCGCAGCGAGTTCGACATCCGGGTTCGAAGCAAGTTCAGAAAGCGTAAAACCACTGCCATCAGCTCCCATCCAAATATAGATGCCTGCATCTTCTTTTTCGTTCTTCCCTTGCGCATCAGAAAAGGATGGTAAAAAATTCCTGTCTCATGTTCGTGACGGTTTTAAGAGTTAGTAAAACGTCTCCAAGAAAACTTTATTGTGTGGCAAAATGCTTCAGAGCAACACATTAAGCGCTAAAAAGGCGACTATTCCCTTTTTGGAGTTCGATTTTGGGCTCTACCACCTTTTTGCCACCTGAAGATTTGCTACGGAATGTTTTCCGTTTCCATCGAAGGTTTTCGGGCGAACCTTTTCAAAGCTATGATATACAGTCGATTTTCTTCTTTTTGCACCGAACGGGCAACAAAAAAGGAGCCTCGAAAAAAGGCTCCTTTGTGCGATGCTGATCGACGTACTGGCTAAAATTTTCGGCCATTCGAACACCAACATGACGCGCCATTACGCCAAGTTCTCCGAGACGGTCATCGGCCGCGAAATGGAGGAGTTCGTGCAAAAACTGGCATCGGTCAAAAGCTAATCTAAGAAAACGATTATATATTAACAGCGTATTTCAGCAAGCAACTCGAAAATAAATCTATAAAAAAACTCATTTTCTAACAGAGGAAACTATTACGCATATAGACGCCATAAATAGAAACAAAATACTTATTTAGAGAACAATTCATCCAGCTACATCATTCCGCTAGATAACTGGGATCCTTACAAAGACTTCTGCCTTGGAAAGCGCCAAAACCTAAAAAGCCAAGCAAGAACTACCAACAAGCATATCCCGAAAACTATCCAAAGCAGAAGCCGTCCGAACTCAAGCCCCGAACTGCCTGTATCGAAACCATCTACGTTCATCGCTTCGTTTTCACGAAGAAAAGAAAAAACTTTCCGATATAAATCAATCAATTGCATGAAACCTGAATTTTTTACACAGTACTTTTCGAAGAGATTGGTTACAAAAAAAGGGAGCGATAACCGTCTCGGCTCTCTCCCGGAGGACATTTCACAGCAGTAAATTTGAACTTTTTATTTTATAACTCAATGGTAAGAAATGTCCACTGATTGCGAACCGTGCCGCCCCGGCTTTAACCGAGGACGGTCACAAGTCCGCAAACGTTTTTACCATAATATCTCTCAGTCCGGAAACGGGCATCATTTGTTGCCCGATCCGGCCAGGTAGTAATCCGCGATCTTCAGCTTACCATCCTTGTCCACCGTCACGATCGCGACGATATTGCCGCCGTAATCGGAATCCGAAGTGTCGTAATTAACCAGATACTCCAATGTCTCAGACTCCGTATCGCCGTCGGCGAATGTCAGTTCTTTGTAGGAACCCGAAATCGAGTTGGGATAGTCGGCAAAAACCGTTTTCAAATCCTCCTCGAGCGTCTCTTCGTGGGCCGTGTCGGCCGTGCGGATACGGTAGGCCTTGACCGTATTGGCGCCTTTGGTCACGGTGTATTCGATATTCGTCGAATATTCGTCTTTCTCGGTCTCCGTAACTTTGAGCGTCGCTTCGCCCGTGCCGTCGAACTTCACTACGATCTCCTCCTGCTCTTCGGGCATCGTCTCGAACATCGCATCTTTGTCCTCGCTTCCCTCGGCGAGCTGCACCAGGTTCACCGGATAGCTCACGTTGCCCTTCGCATCGACCGTAGCTCCGTAGATGCAGTAATCATCTCCGGGATGCGGAATGCGTAGAGACAGCGTTCCGGAAAACTCATTCTTCGCATACTCGTCCGTCCACTGCGAATTGTTCTCGCGGTCGTACATCACCCACTCCAGTTCGGCCGGATCGCCGACGATATTATAGCACTCGTTATACGACCAGCAGAAGACGCGCACCTTCTCGACGTCGCCGCTCGTCGTCAGTTTCAACTCGATGGCCTCGGGAGTCGTCTGGGAGAGTTCGGCGAAAGCGATCCCGCCCGTACCCTCGAAGACTGGCTTCTTCGTCGTGAAGTCCTTGTAGGTCACCTTGCCGATCGTACCGTCCTCGGCAATGGGCACGGCATAAAGCCGCCACGTCGTATTGGGCGTCATGTTCTGCGTGAAATTCACCTTGTAAGGCTCCGTATAGGGAAGCACCTGCCGGTTGTTGCCGAGTACCGTGAGCAGCTCCTTCTGCTTCGCTTCGTCAGTGATCTTGTCGAAAGGATCGTAAGCCGACGCCCCGATCAGGGAGGTGAAGATCTTTTTACAGCCCGCGCCCGCCGTGACGGTCGCAGCTACCGACGTCAGCGTGATATCTTCGTCGGCGATGTCGATCTGCACCTCGATCGAACCGTCGTAATCGGAGGGTTCCGGAACGGTGAAATCCTGAGTAAAGACTTCGGCCTGCCCGTCGCCCGCCGGCAACGCATAAACGCAAACCAGCATCTTGTTCATATCGTCGGTTGCGTCCGAAGAGAGTTTAATGCCTTCACTCTCGGGATCATCCGCCATCCTATTCTTGACCAACGTATGTTCGGTGAACGTCGCGCTCTTGTCGCTCCAGTTGAACGGCTGCAACGGATAGTCCGGAGCCGGATTCAGCGACGTCTCGGCCGACTGGATGAAGTACTCTTCGTTATAGGAGCTCTTCGGCATCGCAGTAATCACATACTTGGAACACATGATGCTCTTCTTCACATCCACATCCACCGAAAAAGCCGTCAGATTCTTCACCGTGAGTTCCACCAGTTCGCCCTTCAGTTCTGCCGAGCTGATCTTAAAATCTTTCGTGACGACATCGCTTTTCCCGTCCGCATTCTCGGCATAGACCGAAACGACGTAGTCCACATCCACCGTCACGGTCAGGTCGAGCGTCGTCGCCTCGTTTCCGGTCACCGATTCGTAATCGGCCTCCTCCCCGGCCGGAGCGCATTTCCAATACCAGGTCTCGGTGTTTTCGGAGGGACGGACCTCGACTTTGGCCGTGCCGTCCTGTTCGGAGAACGAAACCTCATCTACCTCGATGGAAGGAAGATTTTTACCCCCCCCCTCGTCGTTGTCATCGTTGCAGGCTCCTCCCAACAGGAGCATCAACGATGCCATTGAAAATAAAAACTTTTTCATAGGAACATTTTTTAGGGGAATTTCGGATTCAAAAACTCCCGACACCCGGGGATTCCCCCCCCCCACGGAGTCGGGAGCATCGTCAGAAAATGATGGATAACTTTACAGCGTCTGCCTCCGTATCGGATTTCGCTTCCTCCACGATCTCGTCGGGAACCTTCTCGCAGCGGACGAAACGGTGCACGTCTCCGGCATCGTCCTTCGCCGTCCATGTCATCGCGTCTTCGAGCCGGTCGGTGACGACGTATTCGTGGATCCAGTCGCCGTTTTCGTAATCGTAGTCGCCGCTGATGACATAGCCCAGTTCCTTGTCCTCTTCGACATTGAACGAACCGGTGACGAGCCGGGCGTACATGCTGTCGAAATTGTGGTACATTTCATAGGTTCTCTCCCGGCGGTTGAACGTGACGTAGAGGTAAAGTCCGTCGGCCAAGGGCGCCCCGTTCCACTCGGCGAGTGTCCAGGTTCCGTTCAGATAGGCCGGGGTGACCTCGATCTCCGGAATCCGGGGTTCGTCATCGTCGCACGCGGCGAAACAGAGCAGGCAGGAGGCCAGCAGCGCGATCTTAAAAAGATGTTTCATATCATTCAGTCTGTTATGTTCTTGTTTTTTCGATTTATCTTGACGGTCAGGGTTCTCTCCGATGGCCTTCCGTCCACGCCTGCGACGATGACGGGAAACGAGAAATCCGTTTCCCGGGCGGGAGGAATTTCCGAGGCGTCGACCGTAATCACGATGTCGGCCTCACCGCCCGGCGGAATCGTTTCCGGCTCCGTGCGGAACGCCGCGAAATCGGGAATCAGCTCCGCCGACAACCGCAACGGCCGCTCGCCGGCATTGCCGCAGAGGATACGTTCCGTAGCCTTCGCTCCGGATTCCAGTCCGCGGAACTCCGCTCCCTTCTGTTTGAGCCGTAACGCCCCCATCGCATGCGGGAAGCGCGCCCAGGGATTCGCCGCAGGCAATACTTTGCCCGTGAACGTCAGCCGCGCAGCGGGCTTGCGATCCGATCCCGATACATAGACGAAAGCACTTACGTCGATCCATCCCGGATGGTTCTCGGGGTCGTATGTCAGCTCGACCGCACCTTCGGCTCCGGGGGCGATGCCGCCCTTCGGCCACTCGGCCGCGAGGCACCTGCACCCGACGCTGACCCGGACGATGGCAACCGTTTCGTCGCTCCGGTTCTTGAAAACGAAACGTCGGCGTACGGGTGCATCCTCCTCGCGGAGTGTCCCCAAATCGGCCGTCGCGCGTTCGAAGTGCAACGGCCGGATCGCGGCGAGCGGAGGATCGAGCAGCGAATCGACGGCTGCCTCGGAGCGGTCGGGAAGTCCCTGTGCAAAACCCGCAGAGGACATCGCGACCGCCGAGCAAAGGGCTACGACAAGCCATATTTTTCGAATCCGCTTCACAGGCCATTCAATTTCTACATCCAACCGCTGTCGCCGGCATTTTTCCGCACGGTGACGATCATCGTCTGCTCCTGTCCGGCGGAGGGTTTGACGGTGATTTTTGTCGAGCCGGCAGCCACGCCTCCGACCGTCAGCATCGTTCCGGAAACCGACGCTTCGGCTATCTGCGCATCGGCCACCGAGACCGTATAGGTCAGGTTGCGACCGTTCTCGAAGTAGAACGCCAGATCGAGCGTCGCCGATCCGTCCGTCGAGACGTACATGTTCGGGAGCTTCATCTCCAAACCGGCCCCCTCGACCGCTTTCAGCAGCTTCCCTGCATCGACCATACCCGTACCCATCTTACCGCGGTAATCGGCCAAAGACATCTTAGTAGCCGGAGCACTCGCATAATTGTGAGTGTAGTAGTAGAGTTTGTAGCCTTTCAGGTAGGTGTCGTCGATCTCCTTAACCGACTGCTTCAGCAGGGAAACGAACTCGTCGGCCTTGAAATGACGCCGCTTCTGCACGGCATACGACAGTCCCAGCGCCGCCACTCCCGACACATGCGGGCAGGCCATCGAGGTGCCATCCATATAGCCATAAGCTGGCTGGCCGTCGATGAACCACGTGGAAAGGATCGAGCCGTAGCCCATGACGGGCGTACCGCCCTCGTCGAGCCACCCTTCGGGATCCTCCTCGCCGACCTTGCCGTAGTACTCCATGTCGCCGCCTGGAGCGCTCACGTCCACCCCGGCACCGTAATTCGTAAAGCTCGAGGGAGTGAACCCTGCATCCAGCGCTCCGACAGTCACGCACTTGGAATAGGCTCCCGGGAAGGAGGGAATGGCGGCGTACTCGTTGCCTGCGGCGAAGACCGCAAGGCCGCCCTCGATAACACCGTTGGGCGATCCGGCATTTTGAATGAAGTAGTCCAGCGCCTCTTTCTCCAGCGGATAGATCGCTTCCCATTCCTCCTCGGTGGCGGGGCCCAGCACGGTGCCGAAGATCGTCTGGTTGGCATCGGCCGAGATATATCCCCAGCTGCACTGCAGGATGACCGCGCCGTTGTCGGCCGCATACTTGATCGCTTTGGCCTCCTGATCCAGCGTGGAGCTCATGTCGCCCGCAAAGACCTGGCACGACATGATCTTCACACCGCTGCCGCTGCCGTCGTGTCCGCCGGCGATGCCGCAGACGCCCTGGCCGTTGCCGTTGACGGCGGCGATGGTTCCGGCGACATGCGTGCCGTGGCCCGTGTTGCCCTCGCCCGTCCAGGAAATCAGGCCCGTGTCCTCCACGAAATTGTAGCCGTAGACGTCGTCCTCATAGCCGTTGCCGTCGGCGTCTTTGCCGGCATTGAGCACCTCGCCGTCGTTCTTCCACATATTGGCCTCCAGGTCGGGGTGGGTGTACATCACACCCTCGTCGAGCACGGCGACGACGATCGAAGGATCGCCCGTGCACATCTTCCACGCCTCCACGCAATTGACGTCGCAACCGGCGACGACCTTCGCATCCGGATTGTTCTCCTTGAACGAATAGTCGCCCGTATTGTTGTAATGCCACTGGTATTTCAGCGCGGGATCGGCTTCGAACGGCAGTCCCAGCCCCGAAAAGTCGATGTCGTCCTCGGCAGCGCGCGTCGCGGAGAGGCGCTGTGCGGCGGCGTTGCTCATGTAGGTTTTCAGCCGCTTGGCGTCGTAGGCGCGCTTGATCCGGTGGTTGCCCTGCACGGCGGAGATTTCTCCCAGCAGGCTCAGCCTGCGGGCAGCTTCATGCAGATCGGCATTCTCGTCGAATTTCACTTTGTACCAGAGATGGAGCCCCGCTTCGCGGGTCCGCGCCTCGTTCCGCTCGTCGCGCGGGAAGATACGCTCGAAATGATAACCGCCAAGAATATCCAGAATCTCATCGGTCGAAGGAATGCCCGAACGGGTCATCACACCGCTGCCGCCGTTACGGGTAGCCCGAGTGAACGTCCGATCCAGAATATCCGACATCTCGGGTTTGAATTTGATCAGCAGCTCCCCCGCTTCGGCGTCGGCCGGGAGCTTCACTTCCGTCCCGGGGGCCGGAGCAGGGGTTCCCTGCTCCAGATCCTCCTTGACGCACGACGTCAACGCAAAGGCGAAGAGCGCCGCATATACATAATATCTCTTCATCAGATCCATTGGCTTTTTATCGTTCTTTACTGCTGGTCGGGCCATGTGCCGCCTTCATCGCCGCCTCCCACGTACTTGTTGTAGTACATCGGATAGGCCGCTTCGCTGCGGTTCGCCTCCTTGCCGTTTCCGTAATAATATCCGTATCCGAAATCCGGGTTGTTCTTCACATTGTCGAAACCTACGGAGTTACCCTTCGTATCCTTGCCGTCTTCCCACTGGTTGAAGATCATCGAGTCGGGATTCCAGTTGATCAGGTGCGGGTGGAACAGAATCCAGTCGGGTACGTCGCCCGTCAAGAAGTTCAGGTTGATGGCGAATATTTTGGCGTAAGGCAGCACGCACAGCACCTCGCTGCCCTTCACCTTACGGTTCATGCCGGGAAGTGCCACCTCGCGGTCGGTGAGCAGCCAGCGACAGGTGTCCTGCAACAGCGGATACTTCTCTTCCGCCTGCGGCGTCTCCCTGTAGGTCACGAATCCGGCAGCGGCCATCTCTTCGTCGGTCGGCAGGGAGCCTTCGAAGAGGTTGTAAGACAAGCTGAGTTCTTCCAGCGCATCCCACTTCAGCAGATCGATGAACGCCTGTCTGTCCGTAGTCAGATTCTGATACATTCCGAGTTTTCCGCCGGTAAGCTCTTCCCGGTTTTCCGTATTCAGTTCGCCGGTCGTATCGTTGCGGCGGTTGCCGGAAAGTTTCAGCACCTTGAGTTTCGGGAAGTTGGTCTTGTTCACGACCGTCGTGATGTCGGTCAGCTTCGCGAAGTTATTGGCGCCCAGATCGAGTTTCTCCAACGTCTGTCCCAACTGGAAGAAGTTCGCCGGCAGACCCTTCAGACCGTAGGAATTCACCGTCAGGTTCTTCAGGTGTTCCAGTTCCCCGATCTCCTCGCCGAGATCCATCTCCCGGATTTGACGGTTGGTGTTGCTTTGAAGCGTAACCGATTCGAGGTATTTCAGATAACGGATCTCACGCGGGAAAGTCTCGCCTTCCTGAAGGTTGAACATCGAGAACGTCACGGAACGGACGCGGCCCACGGCCTCTTCGGAAGGTTTGTCCTCGTCGGTCTCCTCCCAAAGCGTCACCACGTCCCAGTTGGTCATGTTCTCGCTCGTATCCCACGAAATCATGCTCTGGATCTTCTCGTTAATCATCACCACGGCCAGCGAGTCGCCCGCACGGTCGTCCGTAATGCGCTGTGCGGATTCCTGTGTCACGGTAATGTATACCTCTCCGGTCGGATTGCCGTCCTTATCCACCAGTTCGACATCCGGATCGGTCGGGATCAGTTTGATCTTCGCGATACGCGTATAGGGAATCGTGTTCATCTCCCACGGAATCCGGATGTCGAACGACCGCGGGCGATCCTTGCTGTCCAGTTCGGCATTCTGTTCCTCCTCACTGGGAATCTTTATGCCGTCCATGCGGATCCAGTTCTTCAGGTCGCTCTCCGACAACGACGCCTGATCCTCGGGCGTCAGTTCCTCGCCCAGATCATACTCGACCGTCGGATCGACCTCGAAAGCCACATTGGTCGTAATCGTGGCGTCGATGTAACGATCGTCATAGGACGCCGAACTCTCGATCTGTACCTCTGGCTTTTTGGGCAGAATCTGTTTTCCATAGCCGAACTGCGTAATATTGATGATTTTCCGCTCGCTTTCGTCATTGCGGTTCATGATGCGAACCTGCGCCGTGCGGGAGCCTGCCTCGAGCGTGGAGTCGATGACGAACGTCACCTCGGCCGACCCCGTACCATTGGCAGGCGTCGTGGACACGAAGAACCTGGAAGAGCTGGTAACCCATTCGAGATCGTCCGATGCCGTGACCAGAACCGTCTCGTGAATGCGGTCGGGACCCACAAGGATCTCCTCGCGATCCACTGTCAGCGAATCGCCGGAGATCGTCGATCCGTCCTCATCTTTCTGGCACGAAGCCAGCGCAAATGCACCGAGGATCAGACCATACACTATCTTATTCTTGAATTTCATCCGATTCAGTTTTTATGTTATACGTCCTTACCGCTCGATATCCAATGCATCGCAGCCTTTGATATCCTGCGTCTTGTCGTAGATAAGCAGCCACATTCCCTGCTGGATGAGCGAGCAGACCGCCGACACGTCGAGCGAGATGTTCGGGTTGTCCTTCACCTCGACGATCCACAGTTTCGAGGTCATCGCCTCGTTGACCTTGCGGATGTCGTTCCCTCCGATCTGCAACTGCAACAAACTCGGACAATTCGTAATACCCTCGGGCCACTCGCGCAGGATGCGGTTGCCCTGCTCGTCGCGCTGGTGGCGGATGCCGATAGCCTGGAGCTCGTAGCAGTTGAGCACGTTGGTCGGGAACTTCGCACACCGGTTGTAGCTGATGTCGAACCCCCGTAGGTAGGGAATCGTCGTGGCCCGGAAATCGTCGGGTAGCTCCGATAGCCGGTTGAACCGCAGGTCGATCGAGGTGATCAGATGCGTGTTCTCGCCCTGCAGGTCGCCTTCTTCGATCTTGGCCAGCATATTGGCCATCAGGTTCAACGTCGTGATCGGAGATCCCGTCGAGAAGAGCTGCTTGGGGAAAACGCTGATCCGGTTGTTCGAAAGATTGAGCTCGCTGGTATTGATACCGTTGAAGTCGTCATCGAACGCCTTGCCGTCCGTCGCGCCGAGCTGGTTGTTCGAGAAATCCACGCTGCCCATCACGTATTTGGATTTGGCGTCAAAGATGTTGGGAATCTTCTTCAGCTTGTTGTGCGTGAAACTCAACGTTTCGGTTTCGTTCGTGAACCCGCAGAACTCGGAGGGAATCTCCTCGATTTCGTTGTAGTCGAGGCTCACCTGCACCAGCTTGATTTCCGTACCGAAAGCATTCAGCTTCTTCACACCGCTGTGGATGCAGTCGATCATGCCCAGTTTCTTCATCCTCCGCAGCACGTCCGATTCGGGAAACTCCGGCAGGTTGTTGTAGCTCAGGTACATCATCTGAAGCTTGGCGGCCACGGCCGTCTGGGTTTCGTTGTCGCCCATGACGAGACGGCGCCACTCCCTGCCCATGTCGGCGATTCCCTTGTTGCACGCCACGTTGAGCACCTGCAGTTCGGGCAGCTCCCGGAGGAACGCCGGCAGCTCGGTGAAATTCGGGTTGTTGTAGAGTTCGATATCCGTCAGATCGGTCAAGTCGCCCCATTTCCAGTTCTTCGACTCCTCGGCCCACTGTTCACGGTAGGCCGTATTCTCGCCCTGCCAGTCAGTGAAGACATCCCCGGCCTTGATCGGCGCGTTGGCGATAAAGAGCTGCTGCAAATTCTTGAGCCGCATCACGGCTTTCGAGATGGCCGTAATGCCGTTGGTCGTATTGCCTGCCGGCACGTCTTTCGGCTCGATACGGCTGCTCTTTACGATCTTCTTCTGTTTCGGATCGCGGTTGATCACCCACTGCAACATTTCGGAGAGATCCTCGCGCGAATCGCGGCGCACGAACATATCGTAGTAGTGCATCCGCATCTTCTGTTTCTGCGCATCGGTCATGTCCGGATGAATACCGTTCGAACCGAAAAGCTGACCGCCGCCTTGCGCGCTGCCGATTTCTTCGTCATGGGAACCGAACGACAGAATCCGCAATTCGGTCAATTGACCGATGGCATCGGGGACGACGCCCTTGGCACCGAATCCGGCCAGCGATAACGACGTAACACGCCCCTCGCTGTTCAGCCCTACGCCGGGTTGGTCGCCCCACATGTCGATCTCCTTGTTGAAATTCCAGTTGGCGCCGGCCGGAGAGCCCTCGCCCCGGTAGCTCCAGTTCTTGCCGTCGAGCGCCTCCCATATTTCGCGCAGCGCCTTGTAGTCCTTGATGTTCTCGGCCTCCTCCGAAAGCTGCACCGGAATCTCGGCATCCTCGGTCAGCTCGTTATCTGCGACCGTGAACTCCTTGCCCTGAAGCCCCATACGGGTATCCAACGCCGTTTTCGTGCTCCCCGATTTGGAATAAACCGTATACGCCGTTACCCGGTACGTTCCCGTCGGCAGCCATACGACGGAATCGCACCTGGCCGTGCCGACATCCCTGTATTTGTCATCGGGATCATCCGCCGAGGGCGACTCTTCGTATTGCTCCTCATAGGTCACTTTCAACTCCTCGAAATCAATCTCATCCTGCGTGAACGTGTTTTTCACAGTAACGCTCACCAAAGCGATATTGCTGAACAGGAACGATTTGTCCCCGTCGTCGGCAGCGAGCGTCGCAACAGCACGCCCGATCTCCGGCAGCCCCTCCTTCGTCAGGCGGAACTGCACCATGCCGCGGGCCTGAACGTCGGCCGTCAGATCCTTCACCGTCAGTCCGTTCGCCACGACCGTGAACGCTTCGTCGATGGGAGCCGCCGCGTTCGGAATCTCCTCATCCAGTTTGTCCAAAAGCCGGTAACCTACGATCCGGTACTCGCCGGCGAGCAGCTGCAATTTGTCGGTTCGCAGGCCGAACTCGGCGTTTTCCTCATTGTAAGAGTTCAGGATCAGCGTCTGCGTGATGCTGGTCTCCCCGTAACGGAGCTCGATCTCCATTTTCCGGATATCGCCCAGCTTGTCCGCCCCGGCACGGGTAGACGCCTGCGAAGTCTGCCGCTGCGTCATCTCCCCGCCGGTATCCTTATCGTAGGATGCCAGTTTGTAGAGCTTGAACTGCACGTATCCGTATTTGCCCGGCTGTAACTCGTCTCCCTCATCGGAACAACCCGATGCCACGACACCCCACAGAAATGTGCAAAGCGAGAAGAGGAACAGGCGGCTCAATATATTTCTCATTCGATTCATATCGTTCATTCAATTCTGTTTTCCATTCGTGCGGATCAGTCGGTGATTTCCACTACGCATACCGCATCTATAATCCCGCTGTTCTGATTCATGATGACGACCTGATATCCGGAGGGTTTCCCGCCGTTAGTGATATAGGCGCTCCAGAGCGAAACCGTCTGCCCGCCCGTTGTCGGGGCGGAAACCGTTTCGCCGGTGATGCCGTCTACGGAAAAAGCCTCTCCCAGCGCCGCACCTTCCGGCATGCCGACGGCTGCGATACCCAGGCGACTGCTTTCATCGCCCATCATTCCGGCCGGAACAGTCGCCTTCCAGACGTTCTTATTCGGCATCACGGAAAGCCCGTAGTCCGAAAAGATCGCATCGCCTTCGGGAGTGTCGCTGATGTTCTCCATCTTAGGCTCGAATCCCGCACCCATACCGGCGACCTCTTCGAAAGTCATCGCCATGGCCTCCCCCTCGAAACTGGTGTAATAGTAACCGGCGAACGAAACGCCTCCTTCGGGCTCCGCACTCTCCGCTCCCTGCGTGAGGTTGGCCATGATATACGTGCTGTAGGCGGACTTGATGTCGTTCACCTCACTGTCGATGACATTACCCTGGAGATCGTCCTCGATCTCGTCGTAGACGGCCTTCGGGAAGATCATCACCGTCGCATTGCGCGGCTCCTCCCCTTCGGGAAGTTCACTGACCGTCAGCCTGACGCGATTCTTGACGTCGGCATCGGTCTCGCCGGCGATCTTCGAAGTCGTGACCCAATCCAGATCGCCGTTCGCCGAGAAATCATAGATCACTTCCGTCGGAGTGCCCCACTGGTCGTATGTCGCCGTGTAGGCAATCTCCACGATCTCAAACGCGTCGTTGCGGGTCGTAACGGTGGAAATCAGTTCATCGCCGTAATCGACGCTCTCACTGCCGCTCACACCGCCCTCACCGGTCATCGTCTGTCCGTCTTCGCTCACCGTTACGCTCATGTAACTGGGGTCTACGATCAGAGCGCTCTCGGCATAGCCCTCATAGTAAATGGGAATGGCGACCTCGGCGACGATACTGCCGTTCTTCTGGGCCGCGAAAGTGATTACGGCATTCTCCTCTGCCGGGATCGCGTATTTCGGGTTCTTTCCGTCGGCATTGTCGTCCTTGAAACTGACCGCATAGTCGTTCGTGCCCGTTAGTGCCGTAACCGTCACCCACGAAGCGGTTTTATCCGTCAAAACACCGAGCTGGGCACTTGCGTCGTCGATCTCCAGCGTGACCGTCGTCTCGACCGGCGAAGTGATATTCCCGCCCTTGACGAGCAGCGGATTCTCCGCATCGATCACCTTGCCGCTCTCATCCTTCACGATCAGGGACGACGCTCCCTTGCGCGGCCGCGTGATCTCGTAAATCACCTGCGACTTACCACCCATCGCCATTGTAATCTCAGCGACATCGTCCTTCTCGGAATTTTGGTTGTCATCCGAAACGCGGATCGTAACCGACTGGTCGCCCGCTTCGCCGCTGATCGTGGTCTGCACGAAATCCCCGTCCACGAAACGGCACCAACTGGCGTTGCTGGTCAGTTTCCACTCCGCATCGGCGGAGAACGTCAAAGTCCGATCCTGCCCGGCATTGACCGTTATCGCATCCTTCTCGGGAAACGTCACATCGCCCGGGCCGTCGCTATCGCTGTCCGAGCAACCGCCGACGCTCAGCGCCATCGCCAGCATCGCCGTCCAGGCCATCGCCCGGCCTATCATTCCATTCAACGTTTTCATAGTCGTATGATTTTTATGATTAATATCCCTGTTCCTTCAGTTTTTCGGCCTCGGCGTCGCTGATCCACTCGATGATATTCACATAGGTTCCGAGCGAACCGTAGATCGAGCCGTCCTTGTTACGCACGATCATCGTGAAATACTGCAATACGAAATTCTCGCACGTGCTGTAATAGGAGGTATAGGTCGTCGGCTGGTACATCACCACCCTGCCGTCGCCGAAGAGCGATCCGATCACCTCGCCGGTCGAACCGCACGCCTGCTCCTCCATATTCACAGCAGGCTCCAGTACGTCGCTGCTGTCGAACGAAATCTCCACGTCGTAGCCGTCGTAAAGGAGGTCGTGCAGCACGACCGTATTCTCCTTGCCTTCGACCGCATCCGAAGTGATCAGACGCATGGTGTTGGTACTTTGCACGAAGTCCGACATGAAGAACGTCGAGGTGACCGTACAGTAACCCGTGAAATTGTTGATGTCGAACGGGCAGACTTTCTGCATCACCACCTTGGTACGTGTTCCGTAGTGATCCCACTGTTTATCCTCCGGCACGATCAGGTTCAGCGCGAAGCCCAGCGAATCCGTCGCACCGATATTTTCATAGATACCCTGCACCGGCACATCGACGGCGAGCCGCCCCGCAGGAATGGTCACCGTGCTGGCGAGCAGCCGGAAATGACGCCCCTCCACGGCGTTGCTCTCGCGGTCGACGATCTCCACGCCGACCTTGCGGTCGTAATCCGCCGCTCGGGTAGCGGATACCCGGACGTTGAATATCTCGTTGCTCTGCTGCACCCCGTACCGGTACATGGTGTCGGCGAACATGAGGTAATCGGGACCCGTATAGGTGAAATCTCCGGTCTTGCAGCCGACGGACAACGCTGTCATCGCAACCACGACCGCATATTTCATGAATCGTATACTCATCGTATTCATATTCCCAATGTTTATTTGTTACTTTCGTTGGGTTCGATCTCCGAACCCGGAGCGTCGAGTTCGTGCTGCGGGATCGGCCACACGAACAGCGGATCGTCGGCCTCGACCTTCAGGCTGCTGCCGTTGGAGAGCGACTGTTCCTGCGGCTCGCGCTCGAAGCCCTTGTGCCAGCGTTTGAGATCGTGCAGGCGGAAACCCTCCATGTAAAGCTCCTTCACGCGCTCCTGCTCGATGATGTCCATGGCGTTGTCCGCAGTCATGGACGTCGAGCTGCCGTAGCTGGAGTAACGGGCCGTCCGCAGTTTGGTGATGTCCTTGCCGGCACTGTTGTAATCGCCCTGCTGCACATAGGCCTCGGCACGGATCAGGTACTGCTCCGAAAGGCGGAACACCTTGGGCATCGTAACGCCGTAGATATTGTTGCTCGTAAACGACAGATTGCCGAAATACTTGGTCAGCAGCGGCCATGTCAGCCCGTGGCTGTAACCGGTGGTCACCTCGCCGAAAATCGACGTGGCACGCAGGTCGTTGCTGTCGTACAGATCGTAAAGAACCCAGTAGGCCGGCACGTAGTCGGGACGGTAGCTCGTATTGTCGTAGTTGGCGAAAACCGTTCCCAGGGCACCGCCGTAGGAGTTGATCGTAAAGGTTATCTGCCAGATGGTTTCGGTCGACATGTCCATCGCCCACATATACTGGTACAGATTCACCTGCGAACCGTTGACCGTCGTATACTGATTGCAACTGGTAAGCGTGTAATAACCGCTGTCGATTACCTCGGTGGCGTATTTCACGGCATCCTCCCAGTTTTTCATGTAAAGGGCCACGCGCGCCCGCAGGGCATAAATGGTGTATTCGTTGAAATACCCCGTGCTGTAAAGCTGGGTGTTCGAGGGAGTGAAGTCGTCCTCCAGCTTCAACAACTCCGCAGCCTTGTCGAGATCATCGAGCACGAACTTGTAAGAGTCCTCCAGCGAAGCGCGCCGCATCGGCTCGTTGCCCTTGTAGTGCTTCGTAAGCACGACTCCCGGACGTTCGCCGTCTTTGCCGTCGTTCTCGTAGGCTTCGCAGAAACATTTGATCAGTTCCGAGTATGCCAGCGCGCGGGCGAAATAGGCTTCGCCGCAACATTGATCCAGCAGATCCAGCTCCTCGTCGTCCGTAGTCGTCGCACGGATGGCATCAACACGGTCGAGAACGAAGTTACAGCGGTTGATAACGGTGTACAGAGCTCCGTAGACCGACTCGATCTCCGGATTGGTGGAGAGAATGTCGTTCCAGCGCCAAACGTCGCCGTAAACGCCCGTATTGCCGTTCACGCCGTAGACCAGGTCGGTCTGGATATCGGGAAGCAGCGTAAGGTTCCCGGAATAGAGAGAGCTGCTCATGAAGGAGGCGTAAATGCCGATGATCGCCTCGTTCACCTCGCTGACCGTCGTAAGCGCACCGTCCGACGGAATCGAATCCTCCGGATACTTGTCCAAACAGGAGGAAAGGGTGAACGCCGCGGCCGTCAGCACCGCATAGGTTTTTATTTTCTGAATCATCATCGTATGTCGCAGTTTAGAATGTGATGTCGATTCCCATCGTGTATTGGCGCGTGGCCGGATACTGCCCGATGTAGACGTTGCCCGCATACTCGGGATCCAGTCCGGTGAAATCGGTAAAGGTCAGCAGGTTCTGTCCCTGCAGGTAGATGCGCACGGCCGAGAGGAAGCGGGTCTTGCGCAGCAGCTCCTTCGGGAAAGAGTATGAGATCGTGAGGTTCTTCAGACGTATGAACGACGAGTTCTCGAGGAAACGGTCGTCTTGCTGCGCCACCACGCCGTAACGCGGAATGTCGGTCACGTCGCCCGGCTGCTTCCAGCGGTCGTACAACAGCCGTTTCGACTGGTTGTAGCCCGAATAGTTGCCGTTGTTCTCCTCGAAATAGCGGTCATTGTTGAAGACCCAGCGGTCGGCCATCCACGAGAATTGAGCCGAGAGCGAGATCCCTTTCCACGAAAGCGTCGTGCCGAAGCCTCCCATCCACGGGGTATTGAACGACTTGCCGGTCATCACCTTGTCCTCCTCGCGGTATTCGGTGGTGATTTCGCCGTCCTTCGTGTACCAGAGGGCATCGCCGTTGGCGGGGTTCACGCCGGCGAAGCGGTTGAAGAAGTACTCGCCGACCTCGTGGCCCACCTGATACTTCAGCCCCGTCGTCGAATTGACGTATTCCGTCACGCCGCCGTAGAGCTCCGTCAGCTTGTTGCGGTTGTAAGAGACGTTGGCGTTCAGGTTCCAGACGAAGTTTTTCGTACGGAATACATCGCCGTTCACGTTGATCTCCACGCCGCGATTGACCATCGCGCCGATATTATCCCAATATTGGCCCTCGCCCGTAACTCCGTAGGATTCCGGCACCAGCATCAGCATGTCGGTCGTCTTCTTGTTGTAGAACTCTACTTCGAGATTCGCACGGTCGAAAAAGCCCAGACGCAGAGCCAGGTTCGTGGACCAGGTCTTCTCCCACGTGAGGCTCTCATTACCGCTCTGCGACGGATACGTACCGGCACTGCCGTCGTAGTTCGGACCGCCGCTCACCAGCGCCAGGTGGTCGAAATTCGGAATCGAGGAATTACCCGACGTACCGGTGCTGAAAGCCACCTGCGCATTGGTCAGCCAATCGACATTCTGCAGGAAGCGCTCCTGACGGGCGTTCCACATCAGACCCAACGACCAGAAGCCCGCCCAGCGGTTGTTCCTGCCGAAACGCGACGAAGCGTCGGCGCGCACCGAGAAGTCTGCGTAGTAGCGATTCCGATAGTTGTATTCGGCACGGCCGAAGAATGAAAGATAGGCATACGATGTGGTGGCATCGTTCCAGCTCGAAGCGCGCGTGCCCGACGATACATTCGTAAGGTGGTCGTTCGTCTGACCGGCGGTCCAAACCTGAAACCCTTCAGAGGTATAGTCCACGCCTTCCTGTCCCACCATGAAATTGAAATCGTGATCTCCGTTGATATTCAAGCGGTAGTTGATCGTCGTGGTTTCCGTGAGGTTCAGAATGTCGGTGGAGCTCCGTCCGGCGCTGCCGTCTCCGTTGTTGATGATATAGCTGGGATAGGATTGCCCGAATCCCGTCGAATGGGAGAAGTCCACACCCAGCTGGGCACGAATCGTGAGGTTCTCGATGGGGGTCACCTCGCCGTAAATCGTCGAGATCAATTTGTACTTCTTATTTTTCACGGGATTGTTCGCCATGTACTCCAGGGGATTCACGCCCGTTCCCGTCCAACTGCCGTCGCCCTGCGAAGCGATCGAACCGTCCTCGCGGTAGGGATTCCAGTAAGGAAGCATCAGGCGGCAGGCGAAAATGGGGCTCGACAAGGCGGGTTCCCCCTCGTCGGCCTGTTCGGCCTCCTCGTAGGTCAGCATGGTGTTGGTTCCCATCTTGAGCCACCTGGCGACCTTCGCATCGGTATTGGCCCGCAGCGTGTAGCGCCGGAACGAGGAGCTCTGGGCGATGCCCTCGGCATCGTAGAAGCCGCCCGAGACGTAATAGTTCAGGTTTTCCGTGGCGCGATTGACCGACACCTCGTAACTTTGCAGCGGGGCGCTGTCGTTGAAAACGGCATCCAACCAGTTTACATCCGTACGCGAAAGCACGTCGTAGTCCTGGCCCGCGTCCAGCCCGACTTCTTTCTCGAACCGGATGCGCTCGGCGGTATTCATCATGTTCCATTTCGCACGCGCTAGCTGCGAGAAACCGTACTGCGCACGGAACGCCACCTGGGCCTGATCCATGGAATGCCCCCGTTTGGTCGTAATGACCACAACGCCGTTGGCGGCACGGGCGCCGTAGATCGAGGTCGACGAGGCGTCCTTCAGCACCGTGATGGACTCGATATCGCCCGGGTTGATCGCATTGAAATCCGAACTCTCGATGGGCACGCCGTCCAGAATGAAGAGCGGCGAGGTTCCCGAGTTGATCGAGTTCGTTCCGCGGATCTGGAACACGGCCGCCTTGCTCGGTTCGCCCGAGTTGGAGATGACCGACAGACCGGGAGCTTGCCCCTGAAGTGCCTGGTCGAAGGCCGCTGTGGGAGTATCCGCGAACTTTTCGGCTTTGACCGTGGACACGGAACCCGTGATTGAGCCTTTCTTGCGCACGCCGTAGGCGATGACGACCACGTCGTCGAGCGCCTGAGCCTCGCTCTGCATCTCCAGATTATAGGTCACGCTTGACCGGCCCTGCGGAACAAGGTATTCCACGGGCTTGTAACCGATATACTGGAACGTGAGTTTGGTGCCGGGGGCGACCTGAATCGAAAACTTTCCGTCCGCAAGGGTTGTGACGCCGCTTGACGGGCCGGAAATCACACTTACCCCGATAAGGGGCTGCTTGTCCTCAGCAGAGGTGACTACTCCGCTAACGGTGACGGATTTCCCCCCCCCTCGGTTCGGGCGGTTGCGGAACTTCGGGAAATCGCAAATACCGTAAATGCAAGCAAGCTTAGTTTGAGTAGAATTCTTTGCATGTAATTAATATTGCTTACACGGCAAATGTAAAAATTTTGATTCACATAAAAAAGCAGGAGCCGGTTTCAATTCTTAACAGAAAATCATACATACAGTGGCATATCGCAGCGTTTATTGCTTGTTATGATTTCGTATCTTGCTAATAAACAGAAATAAAAAATCCGAGTTTCAATTTTTGAAAACACCGGATTTTAGAACGACTTTTACAGATTTGAATTATCCAACATTAATTCCCTCCTCCTCCCCCGAATATTTTGATTATTTTTGATTAATTTTAATAAATGCTTTAATTAAATTTTACCTAACAATTCGTAAGATGGCGATCAATCCCCGAAAAAGCCGGAACTACACTATTTAATTTACAAAATACATCATAAATAGCTAGTTATTTTGAATAAAATGTTAATCATTATCTATTCAAACCATTGGTGACCGATTAATACGCATCGAAAAGCATGTACATGCGATTTGTAAGTATTATTATGAATTTTGATTACGATTTTTAGTACTTTTCTCGATATTTATAACGAAAAAATCGAGAATTTCACCTAATCCCGGAAAAATAATTTCTCTTTTACCTTGTAAGACGCGTGAAATTCCTCAAAAAAGCGAACGATTGCAAATTGAAACCGATTTCTTCAGAAAAACACATATACCTATATAAATAATTCATGGAGAAATGGTCATGGCGTGGCCACCCGAAATGGCCACGCTGAATGTCAGCGCTGAGTTGGTTCGGAATGCCTCTTTAATAATGTGTTGAACTTCTCTTTCGTGAGGGGTTTTTCGGTCGTGGCTATCACGTCGCTCATGCTGAATACCTGCCTGAAGAACCCTTTGAAATTATTAGCGACCTCCGTGTTCCGGTAAGGAATACCGGAGCCAAATCCGGTAACAAACCAGTTGATGCCGAATGAGGCGTAACTTGATGTGTTTCTGCAGGACTCCCTAAAGAATGTGAACACGTCTTCTCCCAGCACCCCGTTAAATTCATAGGACGGTCGGGTAAAGAAGGACATGGGCCCGTCCTCTTCAAAGTATGTTTGGTCATACTGCTTGATATAATCGCGATTGTGGTACATCCACCAGTGCAGGCTGTTGGAAGCTGAAGCAGCCCAGCACATACGTCCATCTTCGGGATCTTCCCGGTTTTCACCCGCAGCCGGGTTGAACTTGTCGCAGTCATACCAAATTGTAGAACCATTGCCCTGCGGGGAATTTTTCAGGAAAACCGGCATACGCATACACGGCCTCACTTTCGCTATACACCGGTAGAGGATACCTGTCTTTTTCTAATCCCCATACCCAAAGTTTCTTGCCTGCAAAGTTCTCATCTGAAGATTCTCCTCCCAATTCCGTAAAGCGGAGTTCCACGTTGGTTTCTTGCCCGGATTCTAATATTTTCGATCTGCCTACATTATCTTCTGGAAGTTTGTAATAGTATGTTTTTGCGTTGCATATGATACGTATTCGGTCTTTCCCGATATCAACGGGCTGCGGGGCAACCAGGGCGATGTATGTACCGTTGCCGGTCTTGCACGGGCTGATCCATTCCTCCGGAGAGTTGGCGTCAGGTTGCAATGTTCCTTCCGAAGAAAGGTCGAACATTCCTTGGGTTCGCCCGTACACCTCTATGGCAAAATCGGGAGCTTCAGTGTCGAGCCCCACGAGAGTGATATTCAGCCGATGCATCAGGTGGTTGAACGTCATGATGATTTCTTTGTTAGGATTGTCCATCGTCATTTCATGCCGCGCACCGAGCAAATCTGATTGCTGTAAGCCTTCCTTGGTACTTTGATCGGTATGCACCGTGTAGGCGATAACGTGCGTCCCCTGTTCGGCGGGCGTTTGCGGAGCCGGATAAAAAACTGAAAGCATAACCTCATTTTTTCCCAGTTCTGCGGGTTTGAGAGAGGGAAGCCAATGTCCTCCTTGCAGGGTAAGTTGATGATAACGATGATTGCCGCTTTCATAGGCGTATAATCCCACCTTGTCGTTATCTTCGAAAAAGCCCTCTCCCGTCTGTTCATCGATAACGGCACGAGTCTGTGGCAGGTCAAAACGGAACTCAATGCTTCCGTCCGTCACGTTTCCATCCGATAGATTGTCATCGTCACAAGACGATAACCCTGCAGCAAATACCGAAAGGAGACAGAGAAAGCCTTTTGTTGTTTGATCAATTTTGAATATAGATTTCATCTAACGTTTTAATTTTCTAATTTGTGGGATTGGATTTTTTCGTTTAAGATATTCAAATCAGGAATTTCGGAAGGCATCTATATACTTTAATGTACCAAACTGGAAATAGAATGTCCTATCTGTAAATATAGGATATTTCTTTGAAAATCCATATTCCAGACAAAATATAAGTCATTAAAGTCTGCCATCATGGTTGGCTTTTTTCATTTTCTTTGAAAATTTTTCTGAAAATAGTGCAAAATCGGGGTCGGGTGTAGTAATATATCTACATATAATCTAAATCTCATTTGGATTCGATTTAATAATTTGCTTTGCCCGAATGATAAAGTCCCTGATAGATTTACTGAGAAACCTGCAATCCGGAGAGGATTGTAGGCTTTTCTTGGAAAATATCAGATGGCACGGAGTACCGCTTTGTCTTCATTGTGGCAGTAAATCGGAAGAACATTACAAACTGACCAATGGCGGTGTATTCCGAGGGTTGTATAAATGCAAGGATTGCCGGGAGCGGTTTACCGTAACGGTAGGACCCATATTCGAAGGTTCGCATATTCCCTTGCAGAAATGGTTTATAGCGATATACGTGTTCTTGGCTCATAAGAAAGGCCTAAGCAGTACCCAATTGCATAAAGATATTGCAGTTACACAAAAGACCGCTTGGTTTATGTTGAGCCGGATACGTTATAACATTAGATATAATGCTGATATTGACTTTGGCGATATTACGCAGGTTGATGAAACATATATCGGCGGTAAGAACAAGAATCGGAATGCAGGCAAACGATTAAAGAACACAAGAGGTCGTAGTCTTAAATTGAAAGCGCCTGTAATGGGGCTGTTATCCGATGGAAAAGTCTATGTAGAACCTATTCCGAAAGCCAGCAAATGGATATTGCATAGTGTGATAAATTCACTTGTGCCAAAAGGAACGACCATAGTAACCGACGGCTGGTATGGTTACAAAGGCTTGTCGGAAAACTATGTGCATAAAGTAGTAGACCATCATAGAGGAGAATATGTCAAAGGCGGTTATCATACGAATAGCATCGAGGGCTTTTGGAGCCAATTGAAACGTGGCATAATCGGCGTTTATCATTTGTTTATTTCTTATAACGGGAATTAGTAGAAAATAATTTGGTTGCGTTTATTGTATAAATACTTAAAATTCTTATATTTGCATATAGAGCATCCTATTTTCAGTTTGGTACATTAAAGTATATAGATGTCAATTTGATATGTGCACCCATAATGTAGATTTTAAAGTATGAGTGCTAAATACTATTTACAAATGCAAGATTTTTACATCATTCTGCAAATAGTATCGAATTCCTCAAAATCTTGAATTCGGACGAACACTTTCAGTCGTGCAAAATTTCAATAGCATTATCTGTGTAATCGTCGTTTTTTGCGACGTTGTATCTGCCTTTGCTGCTCTTCATAAGCCTTCGTGTCGACCAAATCCAATAGCGTATCCACGACTCCTGAAATGGGATTTGCCGTATGGCTTCGTTGTTCGTGCTGCTGTTCCGCGTGCTGTTCTGCGACCTGTTGCACCTCTTTCGGAGCCGGATATGATTCGTTGAAGACATTGGCCGAAAACTCTTTTCCCAATACCAACCCGTTGGCGACGATACCTGAGTTGTGGTCGATAAACGTTACGCCGTAGATCCTGCCTACCGGATTGATGCGGAAAATCGCGTCGATATTATCCGCCTTGAGCAACTGCCGAAACTCGTCCCGCGTGTTATGGAGGCTTATGGCATCGCGGATCGTCTGCCGCAGGCGGTCGAGCGTCCCCGTCTCTTTGAGATGTTTCTTCGATTTCGCATAATATCTTTGAAGGGCTTTATAACCTACGTCTTTCCCTATTTTGCTCGACTTGAACGGCGTGCCGATGCCATATCCGTCGTCGGTCAGGGCACCGTAAATCACTCCGGCATAATCCCGTCCGTCGACGGTTCCCGTACGTTCCTCGACCGAAACGTTGAAGCGCTCCAACAGGGTGCGGAATTCTCCATACGAAGAGCATTTATAATTTCGCAGACACGACCGGACGATGGACGAAATCTGTTGCTTGACATTCCCCTCGGAATAATTCACCTTCCGCAGGCCCTCCCTGTCCGTCAGTTCCTGTCCCTTGACGCTCGGATGCAGATCGTATTTCCGCTCCAAGTCACGCAGAATCTCCATCGAGCGCCGGGCCTCGAAATCGTGCGGGAGTTTGCGGCCCTGCTCATCGATCCGCAGCGACACGATATGGAGATGCTCTCTGGAAATGTCCTTATGCTTGAAAACGATATAGGGCTGTTCGCCGTAGCCCATGCGCTCCATGTACTCGCGGGCGATGTCCCGAAATTGTTCATCGGTCAGCCTGTCCTCCGGCGAAGGGTTCAGCGAGGCATGGAAAACCGTGTTCGTAGTCCTGCGGTTGGCTTCGAGATACGGCATGAAGCTCTCCATGCAGGCATCGATGTCCATTCTTCCGTATTTGTCGTATGGTTCGAGCATCTTCTGCCAGAGGAGCACTTCGGCCTCATCCTTATCCACTTTCTTCTTGTTATAATACAACGCTCCACCGGGCGAGGAACCCGATCTTATATTCGCAACCATTCCTTAGCCTGTTTTGCAAGGTTCAGAATCTCGATACTCAGAGCCTTTAATTCTCTCGTTCGCTGTTCCAATACGGCGATCTGATGCGGGATCGCGACGTTGGAGAAATGTGCATTGATGACCTTTACAATCTGATTGTAGCTATTTCCCAGCTTCTGAAACTGGAAGTAAAAGTCGTTCAGCCGGGCAACAAACTGCACTTTGGAAGGGTCGCGTCTGACGACTACGAACTCCTCGGCAAAGAGTCTTTTGACGATAAAACGGCTACGGTTATGCTCCAATCCTGCCTCACAAAGCGTCTGCTTAAAGCGGATATTCTCTTCGGTGGTGAGTTTGAAATTATACCTGTGGACTCTGGGATCTGTCGTTGTCGGGCGTCCGATCCTCTTTTTTACACTTGTCATATCGTAGGTTGTAAGGTGGCGTGACTTGGGAACGCCACCCGGCCTCGCAGAGCGAGCACCTTTCGTATGCCGAAAAACTTTTCGGCATACAAAGGTACAGCTCGCTACCATCTGACGATGGTAAAACTCCGCGGCGGAAAAATTTTCGAAAAAACTTTGCCAAACCTCCGCTACGGCTTTCGAGGGCGGGTCTTTCCCGGGTGCAATATTACAACCGTCCGGGCGCAAAAAAAAACCATCGGTGCGGACTGGAGCGGTCGTGAGCGGACAGCGGAACCGAGGTATTTCACCCGGTTGTATCTTGCAGCATGAAAGGTCGGTTTTCTTATTCCGTTCATTATTCCGATATAAACCGCATTAAACAGAAAACGGTATTTTGAATGGTTTAAAACATAAAACCGCACACACATGCTTTACGACTGCAAAACGAACATTCAATCTTAAAAACGTTGTATCATGGATTCATTAAAAGAACAAACCAGACCCGCCACCAAGTCTTCGAAGCCTCCCCGTATCGAAGTCGACGAAGAGATGGTGCGCCGTATGATTGTCGGACTGGCCTCTTTGGATTCGAAAGTCGTTATCCCGCTATAAACCACACGAAATAAAACACGGTATTTTGAATGGTTTAACCCAATAAACCAGACATACATGCTCTATGCCCGTATGGCTGACAATCAATCTTAAAAACGTTGTACCATGGATTCATTAAAAGAAACTGACAAATCCGCAACAGAACCTCCGAAACGTTCCCGTATCGAAGTCGACGAAGAATTGATGCGTCAGATGATCGCCGGACAAGCTTCTTTGGATTCGAAAGTCGTCCGCCGGATTCCCGAACCGGAAGAGGAAAATACGGACGATCCCGAGGAAAAGACATCGGCAACTGCATCCGTAGTATCGGTAGCGGTTGCTGAAAAAACAGATGTCGACACCCAAACGAGTGGCGTAAAGGAACCGGCCGGATTCCGTCGTAAAAAGCTCGCGCTGCCGGATTTCGAACGCACCTTCTTCGCGCCGGTGGATTGCCGCAACCGATCGGCGATCTATGTCAGTACCCGAACCAAGCACAAAGTATCGGAAATACTCCACCTGTTAGGGAATGAGAGTACAAGGCTTACGGCCTTGGTTGACAATATGCTGCGATTTGTCATGGACATTTACAGCGACGAGCTGAATTATCTCCACGAGAAGAAGAACAATAGACGACCGTTTTGAACAGACAATGCGAATTGGAACGGCAGAAAGAGTTATTCCGGCAGATGGACAGACAGTCAATTATGGATGCAGGCGATTTTTCAGATAAAGGGATAAAGCGATGCTTAGAGAAATATTTCTATATTTCTGCCAATCCGAGTATTTCAATCTGCAATCCAAAAGGCGGCGTGGGAAATCAACCTTCACGGTACTGCTCGCCAGTTACCTGCATTACACTTTGAGGCATGACGTGCTTGTCGTAGACTGCGACTATCAGAGTTCAGATATGCGTGCTGTGGAGCAAACGCCCGTTGGGTGCCGTCCGGGGCGCAGAAAGCCTCCTTTTCCGACGGTAGCGTTCAGCAAAATGCCGGGGATGGAAATACGCAAGGCTCGCCCCTCGGGCGATTCGCATGGCCTTGCGGATTTTCATCTCCGGCGTTTAATTCCCTGCCGGCGGAAAGAGATTACAGGGATATATCAGACTTTTTTGTTTTGAAGGGTGAGACGATATATGCTGTTCTCACATGGCTCCGTATCGTTTTTCCCAACTGTCTGCTATTTCTATACAGCCATAAATTTATCCGCCAGCTTCTCCTTGAGCATCTCCACCTCCCGGTCGATCATCGGCTGGGTCACCTTCGCATAGGTCTGCGTCGTGGTGATGCGTTTGTGCCCCAGCATCTTCGAGAGCGTTTCCAGCGACACGCCGTTCATCAGGCAGATCGTCGTGGCATAGGTATGGCGTCCGACATGGAAGGTCAGCTTCTTGTCGATGCCGCATAAGACTGCGATCCGTTTCAGGGAGCGGTTCACCGTATTCAGATGCGGCATGAACGCGAAGACGCGATCCGTGCTGTTCCGGCAGCGTTCCAGAATGGACAGGGCCGCAGGCAGCAGTTTGACGACATACTGTGTGTCCGTCTTGCAGCGGTTGCCTGTAACCCACCAGTCGCCGTGTGCATTCTGTCCGAACTGTTTCCATGCAAGGGTTTTCATATCCGCGTAGCAGATGCCCGTAAAGCAGGAGAAGAGGAACAGGTCGCGGATGAGGCGCTGTTTCTTCGTCCGGAGCGCGGTGAGCTGAAGGGTGAGGATTTCTGTCTCGTTCAGGAAAGCACGTTCCGGCGTGGGTTCGTTGTATCGGTACGAGGCGAACGGGTTGCGGGGCATGATCCCGTCGTTGAAGACAATCTTGACCACATTGATCAGGCAGTCCAGATAACGGCAGATGCTCGTGAGTTTAAGCGCCCGTTCCGTTTTCAGATAGACATGGAACTGTTCGATGAACGACAGTTCCAGTTCGGCAAGGGCGATGTCGCTCACACGGTATTTCGCCGTAAGGAACGCCTGCAGGTGTTTCATCGTCGCAAGATAACGGTACCATGTGTTTTTCGAGCGGTCGACGCCGATACGCCCGTGCAGGTCGTCCGTGAAGCTGCGGAAAGTGGACAGCAGGGTGCGGTAACGCTTCCCGAATCCCAGCCAGGCGTTCTTCACCTTCTCGGCCGTCACATAGCTTTCCCGGTCGCGGATATCCCGATAATGACGGTCGAGCTGCGAGCGGATCTCGTCCAGATGGCGGTTGATGCGGTCGGATTCGAGACTCCGGCCCTTGGCGCGGCCCCCGCGGACTTCCCACAAACGCTCCGGAACCGTGAGCTTCGCACTGAACTGCGAAATAGTACCGTTGACCGTGATGCGGCCCATGACAGGAACCGCCGACTGTGTTTTTTCCTTGTTCCTTTTCAGGTAGAACAGAACCTTGAACGTGCTGCGCATAAACTCTGCTTTTTGAGGGGTACAAAACTAATTTCAGCAGAGTCTCCGATCAAGATGAACAGAAATGCAATAGACTGAAAATCACCGTTTTATGAAATGAAAAGCATTCCCGAACAAGGTAATGTTTTGGAAACCGAACCCTCGTTCGACGATGCCGCCTGCTGCCCATTCGAAAGCTTCTACAGGGCGACCCGAAACGAAAAACAGCCTGATTATCAATACCAATGCGCTTATTTGCCGATTTTGAGGATTTGTTGTACTTTTGTACTCAAAATTCATCATTATGTACGTTTTTTCGTCCATGGATTCCGTTTTCTGCGCGAAAGAGTGTATCTTCGCTGCACGAAAATAGTAAGGTTGAAATGCTGGAGAGGATTCAATATGCTTTGTTCATCTTGCTTTTTGTCTTGGCAGGAAGTTTGGACGGCGCTCAGGTTCAGTCCGGTAGGGCGGTTTCGCAGCCCGACCAGATTCGCCAGTCCAGTCTCCGGACGCCGGTTCCGGCACACAATTGTTTCACGGCGGCAGTCTTCACCTGCGACGCTTCGATCGAAAATCCCGTCCAACCCTCCGCCCAGAAGGCGATCGTCCGCCTGCGCCATGATACCCGGGCCGTGGCGACGGCCTGCGGGCTGTCGTGCCGTCCGGCTTATTCGGGCTGCTTCGACCTGCATCCCAAGCCGGTCGATTATTATGTCTTTTCGCTGGGGCGTATCCTGATTTAGCCGCTTTTCCCGTTCCCGTTTTGCCGCATGTTCCCGGATGAGGATTATTCCCCCGGTGTTGCGTCCGTGTTTTCGTGTTCTGAGTAAATTCGTAAAAACGATAGGTTATGTATTTTACGCTATTGGTGGTCGTCATCCTGACGGCTATTGCGCTGGTCGCAGTCGCGCTGGGTATCGCCCGCGCCATATCGCCGCGCTCGTACAACCCGCAGAAAGGCGAGGCGTACGAGTGCGGTATTCCGACGCGCGGACGGTCGTGGATGCAGTTCAAGGTGGGGTACTACCTGTTCGCGATCCTGTTCCTGATGTTCGATGTGGAGACCGTCTTTCTCTTTTCGTGGGCGGTGGTCGTCCAGGATCTGGGGATTTACGGGCTGGTGAGCATCCTCTTCTTTTTGGTCGTACTGGTTTTGGGCCTTGCATACGCATGGCGGAAAGGAGCTTTGGAATGGAAATAAGGAAGCCGGAGATAAAGGCAATGAAATACGAGGATTTCAATGACAACGAATACCTCGAAAAGATGGCGGCCGAGCTGCGCCGCGAGGGTACGAACGTGATCGTAGGGTGCCTCGACGAATTGATCGAGTGGGGGCGCAGCAACAGCCTCTGGCCGTTGACTTTCGCCACGAGCTGCTGCGGGATCGAGTTCATGGCCGTGGGGGCGGCCCGCTACGACTTTGCCCGGTTCGGGTTCGAAGTGGCCCGCGCCTCCCCGCGCCAGGCCGATTTCATCATGGTGGCCGGGACGATCACCCACAAGATGGCCCCTGTCCTGAAGCGCCTCTACGACCAGATGGCCGACCCGAAGTATGTGATCGCCGTCGGGGGATGCGCCATCAGCGGCGGCCCGTTCAAGAAGTCGTACCATGTGCTGAACGGCGTGGACAAGATACTGCCGGTCGATGTCTATATCCCCGGGTGCCCGCCGCGCCCCGAGGCGATGCTCTACGGGCTGATGCAGTTGCAGCGCAAAGTGAAATTACAGCGGTTTTTCGGCGGGGTGAACAAGCAGATCGGCAAGCAGGAGTACGAAGAGCTGCTTCGCCGGGATCTGACAGCCGAAAAGAACGATTTGAACGTGGAAGGAGGAGAAAAACAATGAATATCAGAGAGAAAATAACGGCCTGGGAACCCGGGGCCGTGTGGTCGGAGGCCGGGGACGGGATGTTCACCGTCCCGGTGGAGAAATTCCACGCCCTGGCTGCACGCCTGAGGGCCGAGGGATTCGATTTCCTGCGCAGCCTGACGGGCATGGACTGGGGCGAAGAGGGGTTCGGGGCGGTCTACCACCTCGAAGCCACCGCGACGGGCGAGAATGTCGTGTTGCGGACGCTGACCCCCAGCCGCGAGAAGTGCGGGCTGCCTTCGGTCTGCGACCTGTGGAAGGCCGCGGAACTGAACGAGCGCGAAGTCTTTGACTATTTTGGCATCGGTTTCCTGAACCACCCCGACATGCGGCGCCTGTTCCTGCGCGACGACTGGGTGGGGCACCCCCTGCGTAAGGATTACGACCCGGGGCTCAACCCGTTGCGCATGACCAACGAAGTGTCGAAGGACAGCGCCCCGAGCTTCGAACTGACGGCGGACGGCAGCTTCATCCGCCACCGCAACGTCTTGTTCGAGGAGGACGAATATGTCATCAACATCGGCCCGCAGCACCCCGCCACGCACGGCGTGCTGCGTTTCCGCGTGTCGCTCGAAGGCGAGATCATCCGCAAGCTCGACGTGCATTGCGGTTACATCCACCGCGGCATCGAGAAGATGTGCGAAAGCCTGACCTACCCCCAGACGCTGGCGCTTACCGACCGCCTCGACTACCTCGGGGCGTCGCAGAACCGCCATGCGCTCTGCATGTGTATCGAGAAGGGGTTGGGTGTGGAGGTGTCCGAGCGCGTGCAGTACATCCGCACGATCATGGACGAGTTGCAGCGTATCGACTCGCACCTGCTGTTCTTTGCCTGCCTCTGCATGGATATGGGGGCCCTGACGGCCTTTTTCTATGGGTTCCGCGACCGTGAGAAGGTGCTCGACATCCTGGAGCAGACCACCGGCGGGCGCCTGATCCAGACTTATAATACGATCGGCGGCGTGCAGGCTGACATCCATCCCGATTTCGTACGGCGCGTGAAGGAGTTTATCGCCTACATGCGCCCGACGCTGCGCGAGTACCACGAGGTGTTCACGGGGAACGTCATCGCCCGGGAACGCCTGAAAGGCACCGGCGTGCTGACCCGCGAAGACGCCATCTCGTTCGGTGCCACGGGCGGTACGGGGCGTGCTTCGGGCTGGGCGTGCGACGTGCGCAAGCGCCATCCCTACGCCATGTACGGCAAGGTGGATTTCGAGGAAGTACTCTACGACGAGGGCGACTGTTTCGCCCGTTACATGGTGCGTATGCGCGAGATCGAACAGAGCATGGACATCATCGAACAGTTGATAGACAACATTCCGGAAGGCGAATACCAGTTGAAGATGAAGCCCGTGATCCGTATACCCGAAGGCAGCTACTACGCCGCCGTCGAGAGCAGCCGCGGGGAGTTCGGGGTCTTCATCGAGAGCCGCGGGGAGAAGTCGCCCTACCGCATGAAGTTCCGCTCGACGGGGCTCCCGCTCGTGTCGTGCCTCGAAACCATTGCGCGGGGGACGAAGATCGCCGACCTGATCGCCATCGGCGGTACGCTGGATTACGTCGTGCCCGATATAGACAGGTAGCCGGATGTCGCTTCCGGGTTTATAAGCCCCTCCCCTTGGGGTGGGAGCGGGATAAAAAAGGAAAAACTTACAGATATGTTTGATTTTAGTATAGTAACGAGCTGGATTCACGGGCTGCTCACGTCGCTGATGCCCGTGGGGCTGGCGGTCTTCCTGGAGTGCGTGATCGTCGGTGTCTGCCTGCTGCTGATGTACGCGGTGATCGCCATCCTGATGATCTTCATGGAGCGTAAGGTCTGCGCGGCGTTCCAGTGCCGCCTGGGGCCCGTGCGCGTGGGGCCGTGGGGTACGTTGCAGGTGATCTGCGACGTGTTCAAGATGCTCACCAAGGAGATCATCACCATCCGCCGTTCGGACAGGTTCCTCTACAACCTCGCGCCCTACATCGTCATCCTGGCGTCGGTGCTGGCTTTCGCCTGCCTGCCTGTGAACAAGGGGCTCGAAGTGCTGGACTTCAACGTGGGCGTCTTCTTCCTGATGGCGGCCTCGTCGATCGGCGTGGTCGGCATCCTGCTGGCGGGGTGGAGCTCCAACAACAAGTATTCGCTCATCGGCGCCATGCGAAGCGGTGCGCAGATGATCTCGTACGAGCTGTCGATCGGGCTGTCGATCCTGACGATCGTCGTGCTGACCGATACGATGCAGTTCTCGGAGATCGTCGCCCGCCAGGCCGACGGCTGGTTCATCTTCAAGGGGCATGTCCCGGCGCTGGTCGCCTTCGTGATCTACCTGATCGCGGGCAACGCCGAGGTCAACCGCGGGCCGTTCGACCTCCCGGAGGCCGAGTCGGAACTGACGGCAGGGTACCACACCGAGTATTCGGGCATGCACTTCGGCCTGTTTTACGTCGCCGAGTTCGTCAACCTGTTCGTCGTTTCGGGCGTGGCGGCCACCATCTTCCTCGGGGGATGGATGCCGCTGCACATCCCCGGCTGGGAGGGCTTCAACGCCGCTATGGACTACATTCCCGGCTTTGTCTGGTTCTTCGGCAAGGCGTTCTTCGTGGTCTGGCTGCTGATGTGGATCAAGTGGACGTTCCCGCGCCTGCGTATCGACCAGATACTGACGCTCGAATGGAAATACCTGGTGCCGATCGGGCTGGTGAACCTGTTGCTGATGGTCATCGTCGTCGTATTTAAACTGCATTTTTAGTCATGAGTAGCTATATCAAAGGACTTTTCCACGGGTTGGGAACCCTGCTGACGGGTATGAAGGTGACCGGGCGGGAGTTCTTCACCAAGAAGGTCACCGAGCAATACCCCGAGAACCGGGCCACGCTCAAGATGTTCGACCGTTTCTGCGGCGAGCTGACCATGCCCCACGATGCCGCGGGGAAGAACAAGTGCATCGCCTGCGGCCTCTGCCAGTCGGCATGTCCCAACGAAACCATCCGTATCACCACCGAGATGGTCACCGATCCCGAGACGGGCAAGTCGAAACGCCGCCTGGTGCTTTACCAGTACGACCTGGGGTCGTGCATGTTCTGCCATCTGTGCGTCAACGCCTGTCCGACGGGGGCCATCCGTTTCTCGACCGATTTCGAGCATGCGGTCTATACGCGCTCCAAGCTGGTCAAAACCCTGAACAAACAATAAGCCATGGAGATAACACTCGAATTAATCGTCTTTACGGTGTTGGCGGTCTTTACGGCCGTGAGTGCCGTGCTGGCCGTGACGACCAAACGTATCCTGCGCGCGGCGACCTACCTGTTGTTCGTGCTGTTCGGTACGGCGGGCATCTATTTCCAGCTAAACTATTCGTTCCTGGGCGCCGTGCAGCTGCTGATCTATGCCGGCGGCATCACGGTGCTGTACGTATTCTCGATTCTGCTGACCTCGAGCCAGGGCGACAAGTCGGAGGACATAAAGGGCTACAAGCTGTTCGTGGGGCTGGCGGCGACGCTGCTGAGCCTCGGGGTATGCCTCTACGTGACGCTCCGGCACGATTTCATGCCGTCGCATTTCGTCCACGGCGAACTGGACGTGCAGACGATCGGCCACGCGCTGATGAGCAGCGGCAAATACGGCTACGTGCTGCCGTTCGAGGTCATCAGCATCCTGTTGCTGGCCTGCATCGTCGGCGGAATCCTCATCGCACGCAAACGCTAAAAAGAGTACGACTATGATACACATGGAATATTACCTCGTCCTCTCCACGATCATGATGTTCGTGGGAATCTACGGGTTCGTGACGCGCCGCAACCTGCTCGCGATGCTGATCTCCGTCGAGCTGATCCTCAATTCGGTCGACATCAATTTCGTCGTATTCAACCGCTTCCTGTTCCCCGAACAGCTGGAGGGATTCTTCTTCACGCTATTCGCCATCGGCATCAGCGCCGCCGAAACGGCCGTCGCAATCGCCATCATCATCAACATCTACCGGAACCTGCGCAACATCGGGGTGAAGAGCCTGCGGGAGATGAAGTGGTAACGATTCTGAAAAAACGATTGTTATGGAATATACGATCCTTATCCTGCTGCTGCCGCTGCTGAGCTTCCTCTTCCTGGGGCTGGCCGGCATGAAGCTCAAGCCCGTCGTCGCGGGTGCCATAGGCACGGCGGTGCTGGCCGTAGTGGCGTTGCTGAGCTATTGTACGGCGTTCGAGTATTTTTCCGCAGGGCGCGACGCCGCGGGGGTGTTCCCCACGCTCGTGCCGTGGAACACGGTATGGCTGCCGATCAGCCGGACGCTGCATATCGACCTGGGCATCCTGCTCGACCCGATTTCGGTGATGATGCTCGTGGTGATCTCGACCGTCTCGCTGATGGTGCACGTCTACTCGCTGGGCTACATGAAGGGCGAGCGGGGGTTTCAGCGTTACTATGCCTTCCTGTCGTTGTTCACGATGAGCATGATGGGGCTTGTGGTGGCTACCAACATCTTCCAGATGTACCTCTTCTGGGAACTGGTGGGCGTAAGCTCCTACCTGCTCATCGGTTTCTATTACACGAAGAAGGAGGCTGTCGCGGCCTCGAAGAAGGCGTTTATCGTGACGCGCTTCGCCGACCTGGGGTTCCTCGTCGGCATCCTCTTCTACGGGTACTATGCCGGGACGTTCTCCTTCACGCCCGACGTGCAGCTGCTGGCTGCCGCCGGTGCGATGATCCCGCTGGCGCTGGGGCTGATGTTCATCGGCGGTGCGGGCAAGAGCGCCATGTTCCCGCTGCATATCTGGCTGCCCGACGCCATGGAGGGCCCGACGCCCGTGTCGGCGCTGATCCATGCCGCGACGATGGTCGTGGCGGGCGTCTACCTCGTGGCGCGCATGTTCCCGCTCTTTGTCGGCTATGCGCCCGAGGTGCTGCACTGGACGGCCTATATCGGGGCCTTTACGGCGCTTTATGCCGCCGTCGTGGCCTGCGTGCAGAGCGACATCAAGCGTGTGCTGGCGTTCAGTACCATTTCGCAGATCGGCTTCATGATCGTGGCGCTGGGCGTCTGCACCTCGGCCGATCCCCATACGGGCGGACTGGGGTACATGGCCTCGATGTTTCACCTCTTCACGCACGCCATGTTCAAGGCGCTGCTGTTCCTCGGCGCCGGGTGCATCATCCATGCCGTGCATTCCAACGAGATGTCGGCCATGGGCGGCCTGCGCCGATACATGCCCGTGACGCATGCGACGTTCCTCATCGCCTGCCTGGCCATCGCGGGCATCTGGCCCCTGAGCGGTTTCTTCTCGAAGGACGAGATCCTGACGGCGTGCTTCGCCTTCAGCCCCGTGATGGGGTGGGTGATGACCGGGATCGCCGGCCTGACGGCGTTCTACATGTTCCGCCTCTATTACAACATCTTCTGGGGACGCGAAAACCGTGAACTTCATGCGGCGCACAGGCCGCATGAGGCTCCGCTGACGATGACTTTGCCGCTGCTGTTCCTATCTGCGGTGACCTGCGTGGCGGGGTTCATTCCTTTCGGGAAGCTGGTCAGCAGCGACGGGACGGCGTATGCGATCCATATCGACCGGGGCGTGGCGGGCGTGAGCCTCTGCGTGGCTGCCGCGGCCATCGCGTTGGCGACGTGGATGTACCTGCGCGAGCGCCAGACGGTGGCCGATGCCCTGGCAACGCGCTTCAGGGGGCTGCATAAGGCGGCCTACCACCGTTTCTATATCGACGAGGTTTACCAGTTCGTCACCCACCGGGTGATCTTCGCCTGCATTTCGGCACCGGTCGCATGGTTCGACCGTCACGTGGTGGACGGCCTGATGAACCTCGTGGCCCGGGTGACCAACGGCGCGGCGTATGTGATCCGCGACATGCAGAGCGGCAGCGTGCAGCGTTACTGCATCTGGTTCCTCGGCGGTGCGCTGGGCCTTACGATCTTCTTGCTTTTAATCTGCTAAAACGTAGCTGTTATGAATATGTTATCACTGTTTCCCGCCATCCCGGTGCTGATGATGCTGGGGCTCTGGCTCTCGAAGTCCACACGGCAGGTGCGTGCCGTGATGGTGGCGGGTTCCTCGCTGCTGTTGGCGCTGGCGGTGGTGCTGGTGTTCCGCTACCTCGGCCTGCGCGAGGCGGGCGAGCAGGCCGCCATGCTCTTTACCGAAAGCCATGTGTGGTATGCGCCGCTCAATATCCACTATGCCGTGGGGGTCGACGGCATTTCGGTCGCCATGCTGCTGCTGTCGGCCATCATCGTGTTTACGGGGACGTTCGCCTCGTGGCGGATGCAAACGCAGGTGAAGGAGTATTTCCTCTGGTTCTGCCTGCTGAGCGTGGGTGTCTTCGGATTCTTCGTTTCGGTCGACCTCTTCACGATGTTCATGTTCTACGAGGTGGCGCTGATCCCGATGTACCTGCTGATCGGCGTGTGGGGCAGCGGCCGCAAGGAGTATGCCGCCATGAAACTGACGCTGATGCTCATGGGCGGTTCGGCGCTGCTGCTGATCGGCATCCTGGGCATCTACTTCGGTGCCGGGGCTACGACGATGAATATCCTGGAGATCGCGCAGCTGCATAACATTCCCTTGGCGCAGCAATATATCTGGTTCCCGCTGGTTTTCGTCGGGTTCGGCGTACTGGGCGCCCTGTTCCCCTTCCATACGTGGAGCCCCGACGGCCACGCTTCGGCGCCGACGGCCGTGTCGATGCTCCATGCCGGGGTGCTGATGAAGCTGGGCGGCTACGGCTGTTTCCGCGTGGCGATGTACCTCATGCCCGAAGCGGCACACGAGCTGAGCTGGATATTCATCGTCCTGACGACGATCTCGGTGGTGTACGGCGCTTTCGCGGCGTGCGTGCAGACCGACCTCAAATACATCAACGCCTACTCGTCGGTGTCGCACTGCGGGCTGGTATTGTTCGCCATCCTGATGATGAACACCACGGCGGGCACGGGCGCCGTCCTGCAGATGCTGAGCCACGGCCTGATGACGGCGCTCTTCTTCGCGCTGATCGGCATGATCTACGGCCGCACGCATACGCGCGACGTGCGCGAACTGAGCGGGCTGATGAAGGTGATGCCCTTTCTGGCGGTGGGCTACGTCATCGCGGGCCTGGCGAACCTGGGCCTGCCCGGCCTGAGCGGGTTCGTCGCCGAGATGACGATCTTCAACGGCGCGTTCATGGACAACGATACGTTCCATCGCGTGGTGACGATCATCGCCTGCACGTCGATCGTCATCACGGCGGTCTACATCCTGCGGGTGGTCGGGAAGATACTTTACGGCACCTGTACCAACGAAGCGCACCTCAGGCTCTCCGACGCCACGTGGGACGAACGTCTGTCGGTCGTGTGCCTCGTCGTGGCTATCGCCGGCATGGGACTCGCACCGCTGTGGGTGAGCGACATGATCCGGGGCAGCGTCTCGGAGATCATTACACACTTAATGAATTAATCGACTATGGATTACAGCGATATATTCTCGTACATGCAGGCCGAAGTGACGCTCATTGCGGTGATCGTCCTGCTGTTCCTCTATGACCTGATCGCCGGGGAGCGCGGAAGGCGCCGGTTTTCGGCGGTGGCCTGCGGGTTGCTCGCGGTGCAGGTGCTGGCCAATGTCGTCCCGGGGACAGCGGGCGAGGTGTTCGGCGGCATGTTCTGCTATGTGCCGATGCACACCGTCGTCAAGAGCGTACTGGCCATCGGGGCGCTCATCGTCTGCCTGCAGGCCGATACGTGGCTGCGGCGCGATGACACGGCTCACAAACAGGGCGAATTCTACATCCTGCTGCTTTCGACGCTGCTGGGCATGTATTTCATGGTCGGGGCGGGCAATTTCCTGCTCTTCTTCCTGGGCATGGAACTGGCTTCGGTGCCGATGGCCTGCCTGGTGGCGTTCGACAAGTACAAGCACCATTCGGCCGAAGCGGGTGCGAAATACATCCTCTGCGCCCTGTTCGCGAGCGGTCTGATGCTCTACGGTATCTCGTTCTTCTACGGGACGACGGGGACGCTCTATTTCGACGATATGGCGGCGCGCATTACGGGGTCGCCGTTGCAGGTCATGGCGATGGTCTTCTTCTTCGCCGGGCTGGGGTTCAAGATTTCGCTCGTGCCGTTCCATCTCTGGACGGCCGATACCTACCAGGGTGCGCCGACGACCGTGACTTCCTACCTCTCGGTCGTGTCGAAGGCCTCGGCGGCGTTCGTGCTGATGACCGTGCTGATGAAGGTCTTCGGCCCGATGGCCGAACAGTGGCAGACGCTGTTGTATGCCGTGACGGTGCTTTCGATCACGGTCGCCAACCTTTTCGCCATCCGGCAGACCGACCTGAAGCGTTTCATGGCCTTCTCGTCCATCTCGCAGGCCGGCTATATCATGCTGGCCGTGATCGGCGGCAGCGCCATCGGGATGACTTCGCTGGTGTTCTACGTGCTGGTATACATGGCGGCCAACCTCGCCGTTTTCGGCATCATTTCGACCATCGAACAGCATAGCGGCGGCAAGGTCGGGCTGGCCGATTACAACGGGCTTTACCGCACCAACCCCAAATTGGCCTTGATGATGACCCTGGCGCTCTTCTCGCTGGCAGGCATCCCGCCTTTTGCCGGGTTCTTCTCGAAGTTCTTCGTCTTCGCTGCAGCATTCAAGGGTGGTTTCCACCTGCTGGTGTTCATCGCGCTTGTCAATACGGTGGTTTCGCTCTATTACTACCTGCTGGTCGTGAAGGCGATGTATATTACGCCCAACGAAGAGCCGATCGCACCGCTGCGCAGCGACCGCTATATGCGCCTCAGCCTTGCGCTCTGCATGGCGGGGATTTTGCTGCTGGGTGTCTTCAGCGTGGTTTACGACAGTATCAACGTATTCTCGTTCGGGCTTTAGACGGACGGACGACGGGTAAGGGGGGCACTTGCTTTAGCAAGTGCCCCCCCCCTCCTTTATTCGTGCGGTATTCCGCGGTGCTTTTGGGAATGTGCATTCCGAAAACGGGAAGTTGGCCGGCCATCTTCCCGTTTGCAGGGCGGCGGTTTTTCAGCCCTTGTTTTCCCGTTCGAGGCCGAGCAGGTAGGCCTTGGCCTCCAGCCCGCCCGCATAGCCGACCAAAGTGCCGCCGCTGCCGACTACGCGGTGGCAGGGAACGACGATGGCGATCGGGTTGCGGTTGTTGGCCATGCCCACGGCGCGGCAGGCCGTCGGACGGCCGATCTGTGCGGCGATCTGCTTGTAGCTGCGGCTCTCGCCATAGGGGATCGTCCGCAGGGCATCCCATACGGCCCGCTGGAACGGGGTGCCTTCGGGCGCCAGCGGGAGGGTGAAGGCACGGCGTCTGCCTGCGAAATATTCGGTCAGCTCCGCCGCAGCCTGCCGGAGCAGGGGTGTGAATGCCTCGGGCGTGCCTTCGGGTGTCTGTTCTTCCGCCGGGCCGCATGCGTGCGCAAAGAAAATGCGCGTCACGGCGTCGTCCGAAGCTGCGATGCCGACTCTGCCGACGGGTGTCCCGATATAAACGATCCGTTCCATGACAGGGCGGTTTAGAGGTGTTCGAGCGTGTATTCGATCATCTTCTGCCGGACATTGGCCGTGTCGTCGGGCTGCATCGAATGGTTCTGGTCGGGGTAGACCATCATGTCGTACTGCTTGCCGCAGCGGTTCAGGGCACGTGCCATCTCCACGCTGTTCTGGAAGTGGACATTGTCGTCGGCCGTGCCGTGGATGATGAGCAGGCGGGTCTTGGTGTCGTCGAGCATCCGGGCGAAGTTGATCGGGGAGTTGTCGTCGTAGCCCGCAGCGTTGTACTGCGGCAGGTTGTTGTAGATTTCGGTGTAGATCGAGTCGTAGTAGCGCCACGATGTGACGGGGGCCACGGCGATCGCCATGCGGAATAGCCCGTGGCCTTTCATCGCGCAGCCCAGTGCCATGAACCCGCCGTACGACCAGCCGTAGATGCCGATGCGTGCAGGGTCGACGTAGGGCTGTGAAGCCATGTAGCGGGCAAACGAGAGCTGGTCTTCGACCTCCTGCGCCCCGAGGCGCCCGTAGGTCGATTTTTTGAACTTCTCGCCCCGGAATCCTGTGCCCCGGCCGTCGGCGCAGACCACGATGTAGCCTTTGTCCGTGAGCGCATCCTCCCAGTCGAGCGACCAGCGGTCGCTTACCGACTGCGAGCCGGGCCCCGAATACTGGGTCAGCAGCACGGGGTAACGCTGCGATGCATCGAAGCCGCGGGGCTTGACGATGTAGGCGTTGAGCGTGTCGCCGCGCTCGGTCGTGAAGGTGAAGAACTCCCGGACGGGGCGCTGTACGACCGCCAGCTCTTCGCGGAGTTTGCGGCTGTCGGCCAGCGTGCGGATGGGGTTGCCTTCGTTGTCGCAGACTTCGACCCGGTTGGGGGTCGTGGCGTTGGAGAAGGTCGAGATGTAGTATTTCATCCCGGCGCTCGGGGCGATGGCGTAGTAGCCCTCGCCGGTCGTCAGACGGCGCTTGTCCTTGCCGTCGAGCCGTACGCTGTACAGGTTGCGGCGCAGCGGAGAGGTTTCGGTCGAGAGGTACCAGACCCGTTTGCCGTCGGTGCCGACCACGTCGGTCACCTCCCAGTCGCCTTTGGTTACCTGGGCGAGCAACCCCTTGCGGATGCTGTAAAGGTAGAGGTGCATGTAGCCCGTGTGTCCCTCCTGCCGCACGAGGAAGCGGTCGCCGTCGATGAAGGTGACGGTCTTGTCATTCACGCGCTCGACGTATTGCTGCGAGCGTTCGTCATAGATCGTGCGCTGGGCACCGTTGGGCTCGCAGAGGATCACCTCGAAGGTGTTCTGCCTGCGGTTGAGGCGGAAGTAGTAGAGCCGGCCGTCGGGTGTCCAGCCGATGCGGGGGATGTACTGGTCGGCCTCGCCGCCCGTGTCGATGCGCTCCCGGGCCCCTGTCGCAAGGTCGCAGACCCACACTTCGACCGTGGAGTTGCGCTCCCCGGCCTTGGGGTATTTGAACGAATAGGCCTGGTTGTAGAGTTTGCCGTCGAAGCGCATCATCTCCATCAGGGGCACTTCCGATTCGTCGAAGCGCAGGTAGGCGATGCGGCGGCTGTCGGGCGCGAAGGCATAGGCCTTCGTGAAGCCGAACTCCTCCTCGTAGACCCAGTCCGTGGTGCCGTTGATGACCGAGTTCCACGCTCCGTCGTCGGTGATGCGGCGCGTGCGCCTGGCTGCCGTGTCGTAGACATAGAGGTCGTTGCGGTCGGAATAGGCGATCAGCTTGCCGTCGGGCGAGAACGAGGCGTCGCGCGGGGCTTCGGCCTCGCGGAGTACGGGCATCAGGCTGTTGCCCGAGGCCAGGAAATAGTCGGTCGTGTAGGAGTGGCGGTAAATCGGCCTGGCGCCCGAGGCGATGAGTATCTGCCGTTCGTCGGGCGAGAAGGCGTAATCCGTGACGACGAGGTTGGCCGTCGGCTTGGGGAGCAGGTTCTCGCCCTGTCCTGCCGTGGCGTAGCCGTAACGGACGATGTTGTTGCCTTCGAGGATGGTATAGTGTTCGCCGTCGGCCATCGAACGGATGCCGCGGACGGTTTCGTTCATCGAGCGCAGGCGTGCGATCTCGGCATATTCGCCCCGCGCCTGTACCGTACCTGTGCCGACCGCTGCGGCTGCGAGGAGTGTGAAAAGTTGTGCCTTCACGTGGAAATCGGGTTTAAATGTCCTCTACTTCGAAATCATAGCCGAGGCGTTTGCCCGTGACGAATTTCGAGTTGTCCATCTTGGTGTTGAACTGGTCGACCGTCACGCGCTTGTTGTCCTCGTAGGGCGGCATCAGCAGGTCGAAGTTCAGGGCGAACCAGATCGCCGGCTCGAGGATGGCGATCAGGGCTTCGCGGTCGATCTCGGCCTTGCCGAAGTTCATCGCCCGCATCGAGGTCTGCTGTTTGCCCTCGACGAAATAGCGGCGCTCGCGGTTGATGAAGATACGCCCGATGAGGTATCCCTCGTCGGCGTTGCGGTTGAACTTGAACGAGTCGGAGAGGAAATTGTAGATGTTGATCAGGCCGCAGTAGGAATTCTCGCGGTCGGACTGTACGTAGGGGTTCTGCCAGATCAGGTGGTTAGCGTCGAATTCGAAGACGTCGGTGTGCATCTGGAAAATGAGGATGTCGTTGGCCACCTGCAGCTGCGCCTCGAATTTTCCGCGGTCGCGGTATTCGAGCCTGACGCGGCGGTCGAGCTTGCCGTCGAGTTCGTCGTCCATCTCCGATGCCATTTCGAGCAGCGTCTCCTTCAGTTCGTTGAAGGCTGCGAAGGTGTTGTCGAAGACCCGTTGTTTGAGGGTCGACTTGCGGATGATCGTATCCAGGATCTTGCTTCTGAGCGGTGTCGTTTCCATGCTATGCTGTTTTTATTTTATGCGTATCTGTTGCCCCTTTTCGAGTGTGCTGCCGGGCTTGAGGCGGTTGAGCTTCTCGATCGAACGGGTGCGGATGGCGTAGGACTGGCCTACGGCATAGGCCGTTTCGCCCTGGCGGCAGATGTGGGTGTGGGCATTGCCCTCCCAGCGCTTCTTCTTGCGCTCGATGTAGACCACCTCGTCGGTCATCGGCTGTGCCTTCTTGTCCTTCAGGTCGTTGAACTTACGCAGGTTGCGTGCCGAAATGCGGAACTTCTGCCCGATATTCTCGAACGTGTCGCCCTCCTTGGCCAGCACGTAGTGTACGCCGTTGGTCTGGTAGACATTGTAGCCGTTGTGGGCGTTGATCGTCACCCGGTAGTTGTCCGGGTCGATGGCCGACGAAGATCCGGAAACCGGTTCGACGCTGCTCTGGTCGGCGAACCACCCTTCGGGATCGGTTACCTTGCGTCCCATGCGCGAGGCGTAGAGCCGCTCGCCGTCGGGCCGGTCGAGCAGGTAGAGCTGGTTCTCCTCGATGATGCGCGTGAGCCGCTGCGCGTAGTCGGGCGCCGTGGCGTAGCCGGCGGCTTTGAGCCCCCGTGCCCAGCTCTTGTAATCGTCGGACGAGTAGGCGAACAGCGAGTCGTAGCGTGGCTGCGAATCGAGGAATTCGGCATGGTCCCTGTACGACGCCTCGACCGAGGGGTAGCTGCGGAAGCACTCCCCCTTGGCGTCGTCGTCGTAATAGACCTTGTCGCCCGTCCAGTTGCGTTTGCACTTGATGCCGAAATGGTTGTTCGATTGCAGCGATAGCCAGCTGTTGCCGCAGTCGGACTCGAGGATGCCCTGCGCCATGGTGATGCTGGCGGGGATGCCGTACCGCTCCATGTGGGCCACGGCGATGGATTTGTAACGGTCGATATATTCCTCGCGGGTCTGCCGCACCTGTGCCGGGAGGCTTTGCAGGGCTATCAGTAGGATTCCTGCGAGCGATATTGCTTTTTTGGAAAAATTCATTATCTTTGTTTAATCTTTATGGACAAAGGTATGATTTTCCTGTGAGAATTACAATATAAAATGCACTGCTGAGCTATGTTTACCGAAACCGCAAACGAGATCTTCAACCGTGCCATCGGGGATTACCACCGCTGGGACGATGTGGATCACCCGATCGAAAATCCCTATGAGCCGGGCTCGCTCGAACACCTGTTATACCATAAGAACTGGATCGACACCGTGCAGTGGCATCTGGAGGATATTATCCGCGACCCGCAGATCGACCCTGTGGCCGCGCTGGCCATCAAACGCCGCATCGACAAGTCGAACCAGGATCGTACCGACATGGTGGAATATATCGACTCGTACCTGCTCGACAAATACAGGGACGTGGAACCCCGGCCCGATGCCAGGCTCAATACCGAGACCCCGGCGTGGGCTATCGACCGTCTGTCGATTCTGGCGCTGAAGATTTACCACATGGCACGGGAGGCCGAACGTACGGACGTCGGCGATGCCCACCGCGCGGCGTGCCGCAAGAAACTCGACGTGTTGCTGGCGCAGCAGGTCGACCTCTCGGGGGCGATCGAAGAGCTGATCGGGGACATCGAGGCCGGCCGCAAGTATATGAAGACCTATAAGCAGATGAAGATGTATAACGACCCGGCGTTGAACCCGGTGCTTTATGGGCAGAAAAAATAAGAGACTTCCGCGTCATCTGGTCGTTTTCCGGACTTCGGCGATGGGGGATGTGGCGATGCTGGCGCATGCGCTGCGGGCCTTGAAGGAGGCCTATCCCGACCTGAGGGTGACGGTAGCGACAAGACCCGTGTTTCGAGCCTTTTTTACAGGGCTCGATCTCGGTTTTATGGATGTAGATATCAAGGGTGTGCACCACTCCCTGCGGGGAATGTGGCGCCTGGCCGCCGATGCGCGGCGCCTGGGGGTGGATGCCGTGGCCGACGTGCACGGCGTGCTGCGCTCGGTGATGTTCCGCACCGCCCTGTGGCTGCGCGGAGTCCCCGTGGCGGCCATCGAGAAGGGGCGCGAGGAGAAAAAGGAGTTTATCCGCAAGGGCGGCCGCGACGTGAAGCCCGCCAAGCATACCGTCGTCCGTTATTGCGACGTGTTCCGGAAACTGGGATTTGTGTTCGGCGACCCCGTGCCGGCCCTGCGGCGCTGCCGTCCCAACCCGATGGGGGAGAAGACGGGCACCTGGATCGGCTTCTCGCCGTTTTCGGCGCAGCAGGGGAAAACCTATCCCACGGTGCTCGGGCGGGAGGCGGTGCGTCTGTTGGCCGAACGCTATGACCGGGTGTTCATACACAGCGGAGGCGGAGCCGAAGCGGAGTTCGCGCAGGAAATGGAGCGTGCGCACCCCAATGTGACGGCGCTGTTCGGACGGGTCGGGATGGACGGCGAATTAGACCTGATCGCCAACCTGGACTGCGTGGTGGCGATGGACTCGCTCGTCATGCACATGGCCTCGCTCGTGGCAACGCCTGTAGTGTCGGTATGGGGCGCTACCCATCCCGGGCTGGGGTTCTTCGGCTATGGCTGCGACCCGCGCGGCATCCTGCAGGCCGATATGGAATGCCGTCCCTGTTCGGTCTTCGGGAACAAGCCGTGCCGTTACGGGGATTACCGCTGCCTGTATGCCGTGACGCCCGCCATGATTGCGGAGCGGGTGGCCGAAATGGTCGGTGAATAGGTTCGCCGTGGATATGCAAACAGCCCTCCGGATCAGGAGGGCTGTTTTTTGTGACTACTCTGTGCCGGGCACCTTTTCAGGGCTGCCCCTTTATTTCCGCGGACGGGCGACGATGCCGTTCGGCACGGCGCGTTCGCCGGCATGGTCGAAGCGGCGGTTGTCGCTGGGGTGGCTGACCACCCCTTCCTGTGCCGTCCAGAGTGCCGAAGAACCGCCGCCGTCGAGGTTGAGGGCGTCCGTGAGCCCCAGCAGGCGGGCGATGTAAGCCGTTTCGGCGATCGTAGCACCGGCGGCCTGACCTTTGGCGCGGCCGTCGATCACGGCCATCACCACTTCGCCGTTCGGGCGCTTGCCGATCAGCGAACGCGGGTGTCGGTGGGTATAGAAGCTGTCGCCGGAGTCGTATTCGATGATCTTGCCTCCGCTGACCAGTAGGGGGCCGGCTGCGAGCGCCGCGTGATAGCGGCGGGCTATGCGGGGGTATTGGGTGGTGTCGCAGGCGAAAATGGCGACGTCGTGACCCTGTTTGTCCCGGATGGCGATGATGCCGTTGGTACGCATGAGTTCGCCGGGCGTCGTGCGGCCCAATACCCGGCAGTCGACCATCACGAAGGTGATGGGCGTAAAGGTTTTCATGTTGAAATAGCTGCCGTTGATGGCTGCTGTGGCGTCGGCGGCTTCGCCTATGCGGCCTGTGGTTTCACCCTTGCCGTCGAGCTGTACGATCTGCGTGGCGAAGTGCCGTGCGGGGTAGCTGACGACCGAGATGCTTTGCTGCGAACCGAACATCTCGACCTGGGCGTGGCGGCACTCGGCACCCCGGCCGAGGTCGGTGGTATGCCAGTCGGCGGTGACGAAGGCGATGGAGTCGCCGGGCGTCTGTGCCGCGGCGGGGAGGGTGAACAGGAGCAGCAGGGCTGCGAGGAGTATTCTGGCCATAGTTGCAGTGTGGTTGACGGATGCAAATTTAACGAATAAACCGGTTCGACAAGCCGTTTCACGGAACTGTTTGCGGGGCGGGGCGCGTTTTGTGCCGGACGATCGTCCCGGTAGCCCGGGCTGCCCGTCCTGCAAGGCTTGTAGTGTCCGCCCGGTAAAGCTTGTGGCGCCCGCTCTGCAAGGCTTGTGGTTGCCTCCTTCGAAAACTTGTGACGCCCGTCCGGTTGAAAACGGTGGGCGTCCTCCGGCAAATAAAACGCGCCCTCCGGGATTGCGGAAGGCGCGTGTGACCGCAGGGGGCTGCGGCTATTCGTTGGCTTTGGTGTAGACGGCGCCGTTGCCCTCGATCGTCAGCGTATAGATGCCGTCGGCGTCCTTGGCGATGGTGGCCGTTTCGGTGAATTCGATCGGGGAGCCCGACCCTTCGCTCACGCCCTTGAGCAGGATTTTGCCGGCTTCGCCCTGTAATTCCCACGACGCGTAGCGCAGCGTGGCCATGTTGATCGACTGCGCCTCTCCTTCGACCATGATCCGGATACCCATGACGCCATCGGGGTCGATCGGGTCGGGCATCGTCCAATTGCCGACAGCCTCGGCATAGGTGGGGTCGGTGGCCACTTTCGAGGCGGCCGCGCCCTCTTCGAGTTTGCCGCTGTAATTGACCGTGACGGGCGCTCCCAGCAGCAGGCCGTTGGCCTCGCTCTTGTCGGCGTCCATGGTCGAGAAGGTGAATGTCCCCTCGGCGTTTTCGACGGTTACGGTGTTCATCGACGCATCGGTGATGGTGCCGGTGAAGCTCTTGGGGGTGTTGTCGCTGCAGGCTGCCAGGCCGCACAGGGCGATGGCCGCGACCATGATTTTCATGCGTTTCATCGTTCGTATGGTATTTTAAAGGTTTAACGTTTCCGGATATATTCGTCGATGGCCTTTGCCGCCGTGCGGCCGGCACCCATTGCCAGGATTACCGTGGCGGCTCCCGTCACGGCGTCGCCGCCCGCGAAAACCCCTTCGCGTGATGTGGCGCCGTGTTCGTCGGCGGTGATGCAGCCGCGCCGGTTGGTTTCGAGCCCTGCGGTCGTGGCGGCCAGCAGCGGATTGGGCGAGGTGCCCAGTGCCATGATGACTACGTCGCAGGCGATCCCGAACTCCGAGCCGGCCTTTACGACGGGCGAACGGCGGCCGCTTTCGTCGGGTTCGCCCAGCTCCATCTCCACGCACCGGATGCCGGTCACCCAGCCGCGCTCGTCGCCGAGCACCTCGGTGGGGTTTGTGAGCATCCTGAAGCAGATGCCCTCCTCCTTGGCATGGTGCACCTCTTCGGCGCGTGCCGGGAGTTCCTTCTCGCTGCGGCGGTATACGATCGTCGCCTCGGCGCCCAGCCGCTTGGCCGTGCGTACGGCATCCATCGCCACGTTGCCTCCGCCGACCACCACCACCCGTTTGCCGACATAGATCGGGGTGTCGTAGTCCCGGTCGTAAGCGTGCATCAGGTTGGCGCGTGTGAGGAATTCGTTGGCCGAAACCACGCCGTTGAGGTTCTCGCCCGGGATGCCCATGAAGCGGGGCAGCCCGGCACCCGAGCCGATGAACACGGCGGCGTAGCCCTCTTCGTCCAGCAGCGAGTCGATGGTCACGGTGCGGCCGACGATGACGTCGGTCTCGATCTCTACACCCAGTTTTTCGACCTCGGCGATTTCGCGTGCCACGATGCGCTCCTTGGGCAGCCGGAACTCGGGAATGCCGTAGACCAATACGCCGCCCGCCTTGTGCAGCGCCTCGAAGATCTTGACTTCATAGCCCAGTTTCGCAAGGTCGCTCGCGCAGGCCAGCCCGGCCGGGCCGCTGCCGATGACGGCGACCTTGTACCCGTTGCGGGGTGCGGTCTGTGCCGCGGCGGCGCCGTGTTCGAGCTTCCAGTCGCCGATGAAGCGTTCGAGTTTGCCGATGGCGACCGGTTCGCCTTTGATGCCCAGGATGCAGGAGCCTTCGCACTGCGATTCCTGCGGGCAGACGCGGCCGCAGATCGAGGGCAGCGAACTGTCGCCGGCGATGATGTCGGCGGCCTGCTGCAACTCCCCGGTGTGCAAGGCTCCGATGAAGTCCGGGATGCGGATGCTGACGGGGCAGGCAGCCACACAGCGGGGATTCCTGCAGTGCAGGCAGCGCGACGCTTCCAGCCTTGCCTCGTCGAGGTCGTAACCATAGCAGACCTCCTCGAAGTTGGTCGCGCGGATTTGTGGGTCTTGTTCGCGCACGGGGACGCGCGGTATCTTGTTTGCCATTGTCGTGTATGCTTTGGGGATTCCCGGGGTGTGCGTCCCGGGCGGTGTCTATTTATCCAGTCCTATTTTACATTGGTGCCCGGCGGCGCGTTCGGCCTCGATGGCCGCGGCGCGCTGTTCCTGCGTGCGGTACATGCCCTGCCGGCGCATGGCTTCGTCGAAATCGACCTCGTGGCCGTCGAACTCGGGGCCTTCGACGCAGGTGAAACGCGTCCTGCCGCCGACCGTCACGCGGCAGGCGCCGCACATGCCCGTGCCGTCGACCATCAGCGCGTTGAGCGACACGGTTGTCCTGAGCCCGTATTTTTTTGTGGTGAGCGCCACGAATTTCATCATGACCATGGGCCCGATGGCGACACATTCGTCGTAATGCCGGCCCTGTTTTTCGACCAGCTCCTCGACGACCTGCGTGACGAGCCCCTTGAACCCTTCCGAACCGTCGTCGGTGGCGATGTAGAGGTTTTCGGCTACGGCACGCATGGCGTTGGTATAGATGAGCATGTCGCGGGTCTTGGCGCCGATGATGACATCGGCCGCGACGCCGTGCTCGCGGAGCCATTTGACCTGGGGGTAGACCGGGGCGGTGCCCACGCCGCCCGCTACAAAGAGGTAGCGCCGCCTGCGGAGCTCGCCGGGCTGCATCGTTACGAATTCCGAGGGGTGTCCCAGCGGGCCTGCGAAATCGGCGAAGGCATCGCCCGCATCCAGCGAGCATATTTTGCGTGTCGAGGCGCCGATGGCCTGCGTCACGATGGTGACGCTGCCCTGCGCGGGGTCGTAGTCCGAGATCGTGAGCGGGATGCGTTCGCCGTGCTCGTCGGCGCGGACGATGACGAACTGCCCGGGTTGCGCCGAATGTGCGACGCGCGGTGCGAGGACTTGCATCAGCCAGATGCCCTCAGCGAGGAGTCTTTTTTCAAGTATCGGGTACATCAATATATTTTTTCCGGCCGCTGCCGTCGGGCGGGAGCCGCATTTTGTCGTTATTCTTCGATGATGGCCGTCACCCTCAGCCGCCGCATCGGGCGCAGCGGGTCGTTGGTGACGATCATCACGAAATCGGTCAGCACGCCGAAATCCTGTTCGCCCGGGTCGACGGACACCCTCGCCGTGAAGGAACTGCCCGCCGGGATGCGTTGTCCGGGGACGAGCGTCGTGGCGATCCTGCCGTTGGTTTCGACGGCGCGCACGACCAGTTCGGCACTGCCCGTATTCGAGAGCGTAAAGGTACGTTCCTGCCTGGGGGCACCATGCTTTACCGGGCCAAATTTAATAATATTTTCGATTATCTGTGCTTTCGGGGCGTTTTGTCCTTCGGCGCCTGTTGGCGTCCGGTCGATGCCGATGCCGTGGGTGACGATCGCCGTGCCGTTGGTGCGGCCGTCGACGCGCACCTCGAGGGCGTCGCGCAGCGTGCCGTAGCGGGGATCGGCCTCGGGGATGAGGTAGGCAATGTTGATCGATCCCTGTTCGCCCGGTGCGATCTCGCGCGGGGCGGTCACCGTCAGCAGCCCGCTCGATTCCAGCGGGTGCAGTTCGAGCCGGATGGTTTTGCCCGAGGTGTTCGCATAGCCGATGGCGGACTGTACCTGTTGCCCGGGGCGGATGTAGGAGAAGGCGTTGAGGGTCGTGGAGAGCCGCAGCCCTCCGCCCGCATCGACCGGGTAGAGCTCCTCGGTGGATTTCATGCGCGGCGTGACATTGCCCCGGATGGTGAGCGTGGCAACCTTTTTCCGCTCGGAGGAGTAGACGCCCAGTTCCTTGGTGAAGGCGCCGGGGCGGTTGGCCGGGTCGAATGTCACCTTGACGGTGGTTTTCTCGCCGGGGCGGATCGGACGCTTGGTGAATTGGGGTACCGTGCAGCCGCAGGTGGTGACCACGTCGAGGATCACCACGGGCGTATTGCCGCGGTTCTCGCCCGTGAACGTATGGCTCACGCGGCCGTCGGTTTCGCGGATCGTGCCGAAATCCCAGGTGTCGGGGGTAAAGACCAGTTGTGCCTGCGCCGCCGTTGCGAAAGCGCAAAGAGCCAAGAGTGTGAGGAGGATATGTCGTCGTGCCGTCATGGTGCTGATTGGTGTCTATGATGCAAAGGTACATTTTTTGAGAAAAAATCGTGCAATAATTTTGCGGGAATGAAATTTTGCTATATATTTGCACTCCGAAACGGTTGAAAAACCGATTTCCGAATGCCTGAATAGCTCAGTTGGTTAGAGCACATGACTGTTAATCATGGGGTCCTAGGTTCAAGTCCTTGTTCAGGCGCAGATGCGCGAGGGTTGCGTAAGGTTCTTTCAGAAACGCCTGCAGGGTAGGTGATAAAAAGAATGAAAAATTTCGATGAAAAATTTGGAGTTCATGTATTTTGAATTACCTTTGCAGTCCCAAGCCATTCACTACGGGAGCTTAGCTCAGCTGGTTCAGAGCGTCTGCCTTACAAGCAGAGGGTCGGGGGTTCGAATCCCTCAGCTCCCACAACTGAAAATCAGCCACTTACAGTAATGCAAGTGGTTTTTTTGTGCCGGGAGCATAGCTCAGTTGGTTTAGAGCGCCTGCTCGACAAGCAGGAGGTCTGCGGTTCAAATCCGCATGTTCCCACTAATGAAAATCAAGCAGTTACAGCAATGTAGCTGCTTTTTTCATATGTGCTGTTTTCGTGGTTTACTGCTGTTTTTAGCTTTCGAGTTAAACCGGGAGTTAAACCAGAAAACCACATGGCAGCAAGTATTAGCATCTTGTGTTACAAATCAAAAATGCTTGCAAACGGAGCGCACCCGCTGATGATTCGTGTCTGTAAAGACAGACGGAAGGAATTATGTCTTTGTGCGGCGTCTTCGGTTTCGGATCTGTTCCTGAACATGCGGTACAGGAACCCTGCTGTTTTCGCGGCGCACTTCATATACGGCGCATCGAATGCGGAACGGTCTGGGCGGCCGGTGCTTCGGTGTGCCGGCTCGCTTCGTCCATGATTTCCGCGGGGTTTCATGGTATGCCTGACGGAAACGGGCCGCCCCGCAAAAAGGGCAGCCCGCTCGATGTATACGGCCGGGAGGGTCAATAACCCTCGGCCTCGGTGAAATCGTTGCTTTCGTTGAAGCGCGTCTGTGTGTAGACATGGTTGAAACTGTCGGTCGCACGAACCACGATGCCGGTCGCTTCGGGATTTTTCAGCTTGCACTGGTATTGGTGGTAGCAGGGGCTGGTGCCGCTTTCCACCGGATGTTTCTCGACCCCGATGTGGTAGCCGCGGATCCAGCGGTCGCCGTAGCTCTGCGACATCTCCGTCATAACGCTCCACGTCTTGCCGCCGTCTTCGGACAGTTCGACTTTCCAGGTCGTGCCGTCCATCCCGGACGTGAAGACGTTGGCTACGACTACGTCCGCCCCGACATCGTATTTGTAGGTCGCATAGGGGCCTGCGAACTCGGCGTTGCCGCGATAGAGCCGGATCTGGTAATCGTCGGCGCGCTGCGAGGCCTTGAAATAGGTGTCGATGATTTCGGTGCCGTCGATCTCGTAGACCATGAAGCCGTTGGGCGTGCCGTCGCCGCCGCATGTCGAACGCCAGAAATAACCGCACGTGCCGCCGTGGATGCGTTCGAAGAGTTTGTGCGAGCGCATGTGGTAAGGCTGGAAATAGTGCGTATGGGCGCACATCAGGGTGGGGTTCTTATACCTGGAGATCATGTCGAGCACCTTTTTGCGGTTGAGGTAGCCCGTGTTGTCGCGCAGCGGGATGTGGTAGTAGAGGATTACCATTTTATCCGTCGGGACGAAGCCGAGGTCTTTCTCCAGCCATGCCACCTGCTCGTCGGTGAAGCCGCCCGTGTAGTCCGTGCCGGTGAAGATGATGTTGTCCATCGCAATGAAATGCACGTCGCCGCGGTTGAACGAGTACCAGCGCGGCCCGAGCACGTCGCGGTAGGTGTCACCCGTATAGTCCACCGAACTCTTGTCGTGGTTGCCGATCGTGGTGAAGAACGGGACGCCCGTTTCACCGAAGGCGCGTTTCATCGAGGTGAAGGTCTGGGCGTCGCCCTTGCCCAGGATGTCGCCAAGGGCGATGCCGACCATCGGGATCGAGTACTTGGCGGCGATCTTCTTCACGTCGGGTACCGTTTCCGTGCGGAACCGATGTATATGGTCGTTGTTGTCGGGCTGCGGGTCGCCCAGCCCGAAGAGCAGGAACCGCTTGTCGCTTTGGGCGAGCTTGCTAAGCGTGAAGTCTGCCCGGTAGGGTTTCGAACTGCTGCCGGTGACGGAGTTGGCCGCCTGGTAGGCACCCTGGTAGGAGCCGAAGTTCGCCTGTGCCGGGATCTCGTACCCCGAAGGCACGGAGATGAATACGTGCTTGGCGTTGGGGTCGCGCACGATCTGGTAGACGCCCTTCTTATCGCTCGCCACGACGCTGTACCCGTCGCTCACGACGACCCCTTCGAGGGGGTTGCCCTCCTTGTCGCTTACCAGCCCGTAGAGGGTGATGCCCTTATCGGGCGTGATCTCCGTTTTGCCCCCGTCGTCATCGCCGCCGGGTTTGGGCAGTTCGGTGATCATTTTGTCGTCTCCGCCGCAAGCCATCATTGCCGCAGCTACCAGTGCTGCGGCCGGGAGGCGGAGTTTCCGGCGGAACCATGTGAAGATTGAATCGTTTTTCATAGTTTGTTTTACTGTCAACCCGACCGCCGGTTCGGGCGGTCGGGTCGGTGATTGTCAATTACCAGTTGGGGTTTTGCGGAATGTTGGCCCGCTGCAACTCTTCGGTCGGGATCGGGAAGAGGTAGTGCTTCTCGAGGAATACGCGGTCCTCCTTCCAGAAGCGTTCCATGCGGTAGGTCTTGCCGGATATCGATATCTTGCCGTTGGGGTCTTCCACGGGGCGCATGCCGCAGATGCGGTGCTGCGTCTTGGGGTAGGCGCCGTATTTGTCGAAATACAACTGTGCCTTCTGGTCGTTCGTCCCCTGGATCGAACTCCACTGGGCATCCTTGGCCAGTTCTTCGGGGCTGGTCGGTTCGAGGTAGAACCGCGTCGAGAAGAAGCGGCTCTTTTCGTGGTAGAGCTCTACGCGGCGTTCGCGCAGGATGTAGTCGAGCAGTAACTCCTTGTTGGTCTGCGCGGCCGGCGGGATGGGGGCCATGAACGAACGGGCACGCAGCTCGTTCATCAGGTTGTAGACCTCGGGGGTGGCGCCCTTCGAGCGGGTGACCGCTTCGGCATAGACCAGGTAGATCGTCGCCAGGCGGATCAGCGGCGCATCGAAGTTCCAGTTGCCTGACATGCCCTTGGTGTAATAGCCGTCGAAATATTTGCGGGTGAAGTAGCCCGTCGACGTGGAGTTGGCGGCGTTGATGGCGTCGGCTCCGGTGGCCGTGTTGATCCACTTGCCCTTGAACATGGATCCGTGGTAGATGATGTCGCGGTAGAAACGCGGGTCGCGGTTGACATAAGGGTTGCCGTCGTCATAGGCCTTGGCCATGTCCTCCTCGGAGATCAGGCTGCCGTAGAGCGCCTTGTGGTTCTGCTTGAGCGCATAGATCGGATAACCGTAGCCGTCGGGGCCGATCACCTCGTATTCGTCCACCTGATCCTGTACGGGAACTTCGCGTGCCTGTCCCTGCGCCGAAGGCGGGTACATGTCGTTGTGGTAACCCACGGTCTTGCAGTGGAGGTGGAAGAAGATCCATTCGGCTTTCTTGGCGTCGTTCATCGTGCGGTGGAACAGCTCCCACAGGCGGCTGTAAACCGCGCCGTTGCTCTGATCCGTGCCGCCCGAGTCGGTCGTCTGGCTTTTGGGCGAACCCTGGTAGAGCGAGTAGCGTTTCTGTCCCTCGGCCTCGAAATCCATCACGGCCTTGGCGGCCGCGGCTGCGGCGTCCCAACGCGCGGGGTCGTACGACTGGTAGACCGACGCATAGTTGCGGGTGTCGCCCTTGAGCGTCGACCCGTTGTAGAGCGGCGTGGCTGCGATCCAGAGCGCCATGGCCTTCAGCGCCAGGCAGGCGCCTTTCTCCACGCGGCCGAACTGATCCATCAGGTTCTGCGCCGGGACGCGGGCATAGGCCTCGTCGCAGTCGCGGCAGATCTTCTCGACGATCGTATGGATGTTCTCGCGTTCGAACGGCGGCAGTGCGTTGGGGTTTACCGTATAGTCGACGTAGGGGCATTCGCCGTAGCTTTTCAGCACGCAGTAGTGCAGGTAGGCGCGGATGAAGAGCACCTCGCCGATACGCTGCGAGAGCGTGCCGGGGCGTGCCTCGGAATCCGGGGTGTTGTACTTCTCGATACCTTCGAGGATGACGTTGGCGCAGCGGATGTCTTCGTAGAGTTTGGGCCAGAAGGTGTGGCAGGCGCCGGAGTTGGTCGTGGCGTTGCACGAGGTGTAGAGCTGGGAACCCGGTTCCCAGTCGCCGTCGTTGAACTTGTTGGACCATCCGTTCTCGGCCGAAGAGCCTTCGCATTCGTCCGTGAGCGCCGAGTCGCTGAAGAAACGGATGTGCACGAGCGGCTGGTCGGCGGCGCGGGCGTAGAAGTAGAGCCGGTTGATCAGGCTTTCAGTCTCGTTGAAACGCGAGAATATGTCCTGATCCGTTTTGTCGCCCTGCGGGGTCTTGTCGAGGAAATCCTCGCAGGAAGCCATCAGCGTGACTGCAAAGCAGCTACAGAGCAGATATAAGATTTTTTTCATTGTCATTGGTTTTTGTTGGGTTAGAATGTCATGTTAAGGCCGATGTTGATGACACGCTGTACGGGGAACCAGCTGCCGTCGCCGTTCTTGATCTCGGGATCCATGTCGACGTCGCCCAGGTTGTCGAACGTGAGCAGGTTCTGTCCCTGCACGTAGATGCGGACGTTCTGGATGCCGGCTTTCGAAGTCCAGGCTTTGGGCAGCGTGTAACCGATCTCGACGTTCTTCAGGCGGATGTACGAAGCGTCGTAGAGGAAGAGGCTCGAATACTGCTGTTTATTGTTGTTGTGGATGCCGTAGTGCAGAGCGGGGTATTTCGCCGTAGCTGCCGTTTCGGGCGTCCAGCGGTCGAGGTGCATCCGGCGCACCTTGCCGATACGCGACTGGTCGTAGAGCGGGAAATCCCATACGGCCGGGCCGCTCAGCTGTACGGAGCAGAGTGCCGAGCCCTGCCACAGCATGCTGAAGTCGAAGCCCTTGTAGGAGAGTCCCAGCGGAATACCGAACTGGATCTCGGGCGTACGGGGGTTGCCGATGGCGGCACGGTCGTAGTTGTTGACCACGCCGTCGCCGTTGAGGTCTTTGTAGACCACGTCGCCCGGCTGTACGGGGCCCCAGATGGCGAATCCGCTGCCGCCGTTCATCGCGTTCAGGCGGTCGGCCTCGCCCTGGTCGGCCACGAAGTGGTCGAAGATGTAGCAGAAATTCTCATCGAGGCGTTTGCCGGTCTGGTAACGCCACGGGCAGTCACGGCCGTTGTTGTCGATGTAGGAGATTTCGTTGCAGTATTTTATCTTGTTGCGTGCGAACGTGAAGTTCGGGCGGATGTAGTAGCGGAAATGCTGCCCGATATGGCCGTTCCAGCCGATTTCGAATTCGACGCCGTGGTTGTCGACGATACCCGAGTTGACGATCGGGGCGACCTGCCCGACGATGTAGGGGAACCCGACCTTGTCATCCCCCGAGAGCGAAGTGAGGATGTCGTAGCGGTGCTCCTTGAAGACATCGAGCGTGAAGGTCAGCCGCTGGTTGAAGAACTGGGCGTCGATACCGAAGTTGAACTTGCGGGCCTTCTCCCACGTCAGGTTCGGGTTGGCGAACACGCCCTCGACCAGGTAGCTGGTATAGCCGGCCTCGGTCTCGCCGAAATAGGTGGTCATGCCGTCCGACGACTTGTAGTATTGCAGGTAGGAGAAACGGTTGCCCGAGAGCTGGTCGTTACCCACCAGACCGTACGATGCGCGCAGCTTGAGGTGGTCGAGCCACTTTACGTCCCTCATGAATCGCTCCTGCGTGATGACCCAGCCGACGGCGCCTGCCGGGAATACGCCGTAGCGCTTGCCGCGGGCGAAGTTCTCCGAGCCGTTGTAACCGATGTTGAACTCGAAGAGGTACTTGTTCCGGTAGTCGTAGGTCGCGCGGCCTGAAAATCCCATGTAGCGATAGGGAACCTGGTTGCTGATGACCTTGTTCTGCAGGTAGAAGAGCAGCATGCCCGACACGTTGTGGTCGCCGAATTTGCGGGCGTAGTCCAGGCGCGCCTGGAAACGCGACGTCCCTTCGGGCGAGCCGTGGCTGATGCTGTTGCTTTGCGCATCGTCCGTGGTTCGCTGGTTGGCGGTTACATAGGTGCCGTTCTTGATCCAGTAGTCGGCGTTGTTCTTCCACTCGTCGATACTGTATTCGGTGGGGAGCATCCACGTCGAATAGCCCGGGTAGGTCAGGTTGCCCGTGCTGTGGGTCGGCACGCTGTTGTTGATGGTGTGCTGGTTGTAGGTGTCGTAGGAGAACTGCGCGGCGACGCTCAGGCCCTTGGTGATGAAGTCCAGGTCGTGGCTCAGTTTGAACGATCCCTGCAGGTAGCGGCGCGTACGTTTGCTGAAGCCGGTGCGGTTGAGCTGCCCGAGCATATTGTAACGGTAGTCGTTGTCGGCATAGAGCAGGTAGCCGCCGTTCTCCTCGAAATCGGCCTGGTTGACGTCGTTGTGGTTGTTGGGCAGGATGATCGGCAGGTAGGGGGGCTGCGTGTTGGCCAGCGAGATGATGTTGGCCGCCGTGGCGCCCGGGTAGTTGAACTCCGTGACGCGGGCGCCCAGGTCGACCGAGATCTTCAGCCGCTTGGTGGCGTCGACATCGACGTTGGCGCGGAAGTTATAGCGCAGGAACTTGTTGACGTTGTCGGAGTTCGAATGCTTGTAGTTGCCGCCCTGGTTATAGTAGCTGCCGAGGATGAAATAACGGGCGCGGTCGGTGCCGCCTCGTACCGAAAGGCTGTAATCCTGGAGGATCGACGGTTTGAATGCGTAGTCGAAGTAATCCCAGTTGTAGCCCAGGCCGTCGGAGTTGTCGCCCTTGGCGCGGCGGAAATTGCTGATCGTCTCCTGGGAGAAGAGCGATGCCGAGCCGGGATCCAGCGAGGGGTTGTCGTTGAGCATCGCCTCATTGTAGAGGGTCGCATAGTCTGCCGAACCCAGGTAGTCGGGGTAACGGATGGGTTCGCTGACACCGACCGACGCCTTGAAATCGACGGTCGGTTTTTCGCCTTTTCGGCCGCGCTTGGTCGTGACGATGATCACGCCGTTGGCACCGCGGATACCGTAGGGTGCCGTCGCCGAGGCGTCCTTGAGGATCGTGAAGGTCTCGATCTCGTCCGGGGAGAGGTAGCTCATGTCGCGCTCGATACCGTCGACGATCATGATCACGTCCGACTTGCCGTAGGTCGATTTACCGCGAATGTTGAGCTGTGCGGCGTCGTTACCCGGTTCGCCGCCGTTGAACTGGTTGACCAGCAGGCCCGGCATGCGCCCGGCCAGCGCATTGTTGATGTTGGCCGTGGGGGACTGCTTGAGGTCTTTGGTGGTGATCGTCGAGATCGAACCGGTGATGGTTTCCTTCTTCTGCACGTTGTAACCGACTACCACGACCTCTTCGAGCGCCTTGCTGTCCTCGACCATCGTGATGTCGATCTTCGTACGGTTATTTACGTTGATCTCCTGCGGGGCATAGCCGATGTAGGAGACCATCAGCGTCGCTTCGGCGTAGGGAACCGTGATCGTATAGCTGCCGTCGGAGTTCGATACGCTGCCCGAGGAGGTGCCTTTGACGACGATGGTCACGCCGATCAGCGGGCTTCCCGCGTCATCCTTGATGATACCCGAGACCTTCAGCTGCGAAGAACGCGCCTGGGTGTCCGGGGCGGCTGCCGTCCTGTCCGGAGAGGCCGTGGCGGCCCCTCCCAGACAAAACAGACACAATATCAGTGTTATAATATGATATTTATTCATAACCGTATTGTATTCTTATTGGGTTTTACTCTCTTGTCGTGATTCTGATTGTCGTTTCCGCCGAATTGGTTTTGGAAGCCTCGTCGCATACGGTCTTCTTATCTTCGACACCCTTTTCCCAGGTTTTCTGGAAGACATAGATCGCTCCGACGCTGGTCGCCTGGTAGAGCGTCGCATCGATGGTGCACTTGCAGGTGCAGTTCGTGATCGTGGTGACCTTGTCGTTTTCTATGGCGACGATGCCGGCCACGATTGGGCGCCATTTGTCGGTTTTGTGGTTGGCCACTGCCGTAATGTCGCCGTAGTTCTCGCAACCGTCGAAAACGGCATTGTCGTCTCCGGATACGGCGATACCCGCGATGTCGCGCTCGACGGCCGCCGTGAGGTTGCCGCGGTTGATGCAGTTTTTCAACGTGAAGGCTCCGGCGACCTTGCCGGCGATGCCGCCCATGTAGAAGAGGTCGTAGTCGGCCATCGTGGGGCTGGTCATGTTACCCGTGTTTACACAGTTTTCGATCAGGGCCGGCGACGCCACCTTTTCGGCAATGCCGATCAGACCGCCGACCGATGCCGTCGAAGCCGCGATGTCGGCCTCGTTGCGGCAGTTGGTCATCCTGAGCGTATAACCCAGGCCTGCGTCCGATCCGACGCAGCCTACGATACCGCCCGTGCGGCGATATTTCGTGCCGTTGGAGTTGTTGAACGTGATCTTGCCCTTGTTGACACAATTGTCGAACACGCCGTAGCCGGTGGCCAGGATACCGCCCAGCGAGTGGAACTGGTGCCCCGGATCGGCGAAGGTGACGGTGAAGGTGCCTTCGTTGGTGCAGTTGCTGAACGTCCAGTTCGATTTCTCGGCATGGCCGAACAATCCTCCGTATTGGCCGGTGTCGACGGCGCCCGGGAAGTCGAAGCTGAAATTGCCTTTGTTCGTGCAGTTCACGAGCGACCCTTCCGTTTTGTCCGCGGTGCCGGCGACGATGCCGCCGATGAACTCCGTCCGGGCTGTCCCCGTGATGATGAATTCGCCCGTATTGTGGCAATCGGTGTAGACCGAACCGACGTTGGCCAGGCCGACCAGCCCGCCGAGATAACCTGCCGTGGCAACGGTTTTCGCCCCGGAGAAGGACAGTGTGGCCTTGTTGGTGACTTTCGTCAGTGCCGCGCCGTTGTTATAGACGGCCAGCGTGCCGGCTACTACCGGGGTGGCTTGCGATACGGACATGCTGCCCGCCAGCGAGAGGTTCTTTATTTCGGCCATTGCGTCGAGCGTGTGGAACAGGCCGAGTTCCTTCGAGTCCTGATCCGCCAGCTTGACGGTGATCGTATTGTTCAGGCCGTCGAAAGTCCCTTTGAACGGATTGGCGGCCGAGCCTACGAAACTGGTTTGGGTAAGGGCGCTCAGGTCGATGTCGCTGACAAGGACGATCCTGCCGCCGTTGGTGTAGGCATCGAGCGGTGCCCCTTCGGTCACCGCGTTGCCGAAGGCTACGAACTCTTCGGGGGTCGAGATGCCCTTCCAGCTCAGGCAGACGCTGAACGATGCCGTGAGCTCTTCCGCCGAAACGGCTGCGAACTCTATCGTGCCCGCACCGGTGCAGTCCGCGCCGTCGGCCGGAGCCGTGACTTTGAGCACCGAATTTTCGATGTCGAGTGCGATGTCCCAGCCTTTGAGCGCCGTGATGTCGCACGTGGCTACGTTGGTGACGGTACAGGGGATGTCGCGCTGCTCGCCGAAGGCGAATTTGTAATCGGCCTCGGCAAAGGAGATGATCGGCAACTTGGTCGAGAGTTCGACGGGGATCGACGCACCCTCGCCGGCCGTCCCGCGGACGCTCAGCGGCGTAACCTTGACGCTGCCTTCCATGGCCGGGTCGGCCTCCTCCTGCGTGGGCGCGGTGACGGTCAGCAGGCCCGCATCGACATCGGCCGTGTAAGTCCATCCCTTGGGGACGCTTACGTCGAGCGACGCGGTGTTCTCGCTGGTGAATTCGAATTCCATGCTCTTCCCGTAGGAGAATACATGGGTCTTCGAGGTTGTCTCTTCGTCGAATGTGAGCGTGATGTCGTTTTCCAGGGCGGCTACGGCGAGCGTATAGGTCTCCGTGCGGCCGGCCTGAGACTGTATTTCGATGACCACGTCGCCGCTGGCCTTGGCTCCCAGGTCGGAAGCGGGGGGCGCGGTGACCGAACAGCTCCGGGAGCTGGGGATCACGGTGCATTTCCAGCCCGTGGGCGGGGTGGCCACCGTATAAGTGACGAATGCACTCTTTAAGGTATAAGTGGCCGTCGTGCCGAACCGCATGCTTTGGAGGCCCTCGATCAGGTTGCCCTCCGCGTCATAGAGTTCGAATACGATCGCACCGTCTTCTGCCTCTACATCCTCGATGCCGCAGGAGCTGGACAGCAATAGCGGTGCGGCAAAAAGCATGTAAATAAGAAAATGAAGAGATTTTCTCATAAATGAAAGTTTTAGGGTTGAATATTTGGATGAATGAATGGTTCGTAGTCGTAAAAGTCCGGGGTCGCAGTCTTTACTTTGTCATAGGCATGTCCGTATTTTAAAGGTTGGTGAAAAGATATTGAATGAAAGACAAATGAAGATCAAAGAGAAATATATTTGATTTCCTATCGTGCTCTTTTGTGTTTATTTCAGAGAAAATGCCGCTTTGTTGTTTGTAAAAGTATGCTTTTGGGAAATGTGTGTCAACAGCATCAAAATGAAATATGAATGCGTATTTCAACCAATATTCTGGTAAATAGCATGTTATTTCCGTAGGCCGGGTGTTATTATATGAATTCCGTATGAATTGCCGGCGCGGGATTTCAGGCTGTCAGACGATCTCCATGATCCGGCGTTCGAATTCGGCGGGCGGGCATTTTGCGGCATTCCGCAGCCGGTTGCGGTAGGTGTAGACCGTATTTATGGAGATATGCAGGAACTGGGCGATTTCGCTGTTGCCCGTGATACCCAGCCGGATCACGGCCAGCAGCCGGAATTCGGTGTTGAGGCCGGACGTTTTCATTTGCTCCCCGTCCCGCAGCAGGGCATTGGCCTTTTCCACGAAGTCGGGATAAAGCGAAAGGAATACCCGGTCGAATTCGTGGAAGAACGATTTGTATTCCTGCTCGATGGGCGTAGGCGAGCGCAACTCACGCAAAAGGCGCTCCTGCCCGTACGAGAGCGCAGTCTTGTAGAGGTGTGTGCGGTGACGTTCTAATTTGTTGATGTAGAACGTGCTGCGTTGCATGTAGTAACGCAGGTATTTGTCTTTGATGGTATTGGCCTGGGAGAGTTCCCGGGTGGCCGTTTCGTGGCGGAGGCTGCTTGCGGCGAGCTGTTCGCTGAGTTCGTGCAGCCGGGCGTCGGTTTGCGCATGCTGCGCACGCAACCGTTTGATTTGGAGTTTTTGCCTGAGGGCGAGCGAGATGGCCGCCAGTAGGAGGAATGCGCCCGTTGCGATGGCCGGCAGTGCGGCCTTGCTTTTCCGCGGGCTTCGGGCTTGTGTGATCCCCGCCGTTGCCGGCGCGGGGTCAGCGTCGTTTTTGCCGGCTTCGCCGCCGCGCGAAGCCGACAGGACTATTCGTTCCGGCAGTATGTTGCCGGCTCCCGAAATTAAAAGAGGGAAATCCCCCCCCCACGCATTGTGCGGACGATAAAGTCATTTGTCGGGACGCAGCAGCAGATCAGCAGGCCGGTAAGCAGAAGGAAATTACGGTTCATATCTGGTCGAGGGTTAGGTTGTCGTAATACAAATATACATTTTAAAATCGGGACTGCCGGGATTTTGTCCGGGCGGTTGCGATTTTAATGCGTTTTCAGTCCGCCGGGCATTGAATGAATTCGCCGGTGGCGTCGCCGTAATCCCCGGCCCGGGTTATCCGATCCTGGGTGTAGGTGTTGCCGAAGGGGTCGGTCGCACGGACGACTACCTTGGCGTCCGGGTTTTTCAGTTTGTAGCTGAACAGGTGGTGACACGGTGCGCTTGCGCTCTTCTTTGGGAAACTTTTTACCCCGGTGTGGTATCCCCTGATCCAGAGGTCGCCGATGGAAGGATCCATTTTCTCCATTTCGCCGGAAAGTTCCCCGTCCTCGAATACCTCGATTTTCCATTTGCCGCCCATGCCCGCGAAAAATACGTTGGCAAGTATGACGTCGCTGCCCATCCCGTAGGTATAAGAGGCTCGTTCGCTGCCGAAAATGTCGTCCCCGCGGTAGAGCCGGAGTTGGTAGTCGCGGCTGTGCCCCGTACCTTTGAAATAGGCGTCGGTTATCTCCGTTCCCGAGACCGTCATGACCGAATAGCCGTTCGGGACGCCGTCCCCGGCGCAATGCGACCGCCAGAAATAACCGCAGGCCGCACCCATGATATATTCCGACGTGCCGTATTCCGTTTCCATGTAGGGTTGGAAGAAATGGGTATGGCCGCATGCGGTCACTGTGTTCTCATAGGGGGCTATCAGCGAAAAAACGGCGTCGTGGTTCCTGTGCGAGGTGTGGTCGCGCTCGGGGATGTGGTAATACAGGAAGATCATTTTGTCCTTGCCGACGAAGGCGAGATCCTGCCTGAGCCACTGCAGCTGGATGTCCGAGAACCCGGCATGGTATTTCGCGCCTTTTTTCTGCTCCTCGAAAGAGTCTACGTTGTCCATGCACACGAAATGCACGTCGCCGACATTGAACGAATACCAACGCGGCCCCAGTGCCTTGGAGAAGGTTTCGCCGGAGTAATCCATGGCATCCTTGTCGTGGTTGCCTGCCGTTGCGTAATAGGGCACCCCGAGCGTTCCCATTACCCGCTTGTGTTTCAGGTGGCTCTGCCCGTCACCCCGGCCCACGACATCGCCCAGCGCGATGGCTACCGCGTAGGTGCCGGCCTGGCCGAGCGTGCGTTTCATGTCGGCGATCGTCTCCCGTTCATAGCGGACGATCTGCAGGTCGCTGTCGGATTGCGGGTCGCCGACCAGCAACAGGGTGAAGTTTTGTTGGGACTGCGGTACGGTGCGTAACCTGAAATCGGCGCGGAGTTTCCCCGGGTTTCCGGCTGCAGGCTCGATCGGGACGTAAAAATCGGGGTAGCTCCCGAATCCTTGCTGGCCTGTCGTCTCGTATCCGGCCGGGACTGAGATGAACAGGTGCGTGGCCGAAGGGTCGCACCTGAGCGTGTACCGTCCTTTTTTGTCGGTTGCGACACAATTGCGGCCGTCGCTTACGACGACCCCGGACACCGGGGTTCCGGTTTCGTCGGTCACTTTGCCTGAGGCCGTCGCGGAGCAGGTTTGGCCGGAGATTCCGGCGGCGGTGTCCTGGGCGGCAGCGGGTGTGCCGTAGCCGGTTTGCAGGGCGAACAGCAGGGCGAACAGGATGGATAATCTCCCGCGGCGGAGGCAGACTGAAAGAGTCCGGAATTTCTTTTCCATCGTATTTTAGCTTTAAAGTTATGGCAAATATATAAGTTTTATTTTAATACAGGTGTTAAAAAGAGATTAAAAGGAAATTTATTTTTGATTATTTGTTGTGTTTATGTTGCTATTTGTCTTGCCTTTTATTACTTTTGTCCGCAACGTAGTCGAAGTCCGGTCAACTTCCATCTTCTTTCCATCACTTAATTTTTAAGCAAGCAAATATGAAAACCATGCGATTTATCGGAATCGTCCTCGCTTTGTTTTCGGCGGGAAGCCCGCCGGCTGCGCAGGCGCAGGATTCCGGAAAGAAATACAAGGTCTATATGGTCTCCAATTCCCATCTCGACACGCAGTGGCGGTGGGACGTGAAAGCCACGATCGACGATTACCTATATAATACGGCCGTGCAGAATCTGGCGCTGCTCGAAAAATATCCGCATTACGTGTTCAATTTCGAAGGCGCCGTCAAGTACGAATGGATCAAGGAGTACTATCCGCACCTCTTCGAGCGCATCCGGAAATTCGTAGCCGACGGGCGATGGAACATTTCGGGGGCTTCGTTCGAGGCCAACGACCCGAACATGCCGTCGTCGGAGTCGTTTATCCGTAACATCCTGCTTGCACAGGAGTTTTATAAAAAGGAGTTCGGCATCAAGTCGAAGGATATGTTCCTGCCCGACTGTTTCGGATTCAGCCAGGTCATGCCGACGCTGGGACACCACTGCGGCCTGATCGGTTTCTCGACGCAGAAATTGTCGTGGCGCACCGAGCCGCTTGTCGGCGACTCCAAAACCCCGTTTCCGATCGGGCTCTGGGAAGGGGTCGACGGCGCCCGCATCATGGTGGCGCTCGAGCCGGGACGCTATTCGTGGAACGAGTTTCCCGAAGGGGATCTGAGCGCCAACGAGGAATTGGCCGAAAGTGCCCGGAAGTCGCCTTTCGGCATCGCTTACCGGTACTATGGCAACAAACTGGCGAACGGAGCCGGAGACCACGGCGGCTCGGCCCTGCCCCGCAGCATCCAGCTGCTCGAGGAGGGGATTACGAACGGCAAGGGGCCCGTGCAGCTTGTCAGCGCCACGTCCTCGCAGCTCTACGAGGATTATATGCCCTACGAGAACCATCCGGAACTCCCGGTGTTCGTCGGGGAGATGCCCCTCGACGTCCACGCTCCGGGCTGTTATACCTCCCAGGCCGAGATGAAGCGTTACAACCGCCGTAACGAACAGTTGGCCGATGCCGCCGAGCGTTCGGCCGTGATCGCCGACTGGATGGGAGCCGTACCTTATCCGAAAGAGGCGCTTAACGATGCCTGGAAGCGTTTCCTCTGGCACCAGTTCCACGACGACCTTACGGGAACCAGCATCTGGGAGGCTTATACCTATTCCTGGAACGACGAATTCCTGGCGCAGGGACAATTCTGCGATGTGATCCTCGCCTCGGCCGGGGCTGCGGCATCCGTAATGGACACCCGCGCGAAGGGAAGTCCGGTACTGGTTTATAACCCCGCCGCTTATTCGCGCAGGAGCCTTGTCGAGGCGACGGTCGACCTGCCTGCGGAGGCCGAAGGGGTGGCCGTTTATGCGCCGGACGGGAAGGCCGTTCCTGCGCAGATCGTTGCCCGCGACGGTGCCAGGGCGACCGTGCTGTTTGCCGCCGCAATGGAACCCGTAAGCTATGCGGTATACGACGTGAGGGCCGGCAAGGCCGGCAAGGGCAAGGTGCTCAGGGCCTCGGACAATACGCTCGAGAACCGGGTCTATAAGGTGACGCTCGATGCGAACGGCGACATCGCCTCGGTCATTGACAAACGCAACGGCCGCGACCTGGTCGAAAAAGGCAAGGCCTTCCGCCTTGCGGTGCTGACCCCCAATGTGTCGAACCGCTATCCGGCATGGGAGATCCACAAGGCGACGCTCGACCAGACACCCGAACCCGTGGATACGGATGTCCGGATCAGCGTGGCGGAGTGCGGTGCCGCACGGGCCTCCCTGAAAGTAGAACGGCGGTACGGCGATTCCCGGCTGGTGCAGTATATCCGCCTGACCGACGGCGGGGACGACGAGCGTATCGACATCGTGGCCGACATCGACTGGAAGACGCCCGACGCCCTGCTCAAGGCCGAATTCCCGATGTCCGTTTCCGCCGAGGAGGCCGTCTACGACATCGGCATCGGCAACCAGCGCCGTCCCACCAACCACCAGCGGGCGCACGAAACATTCGCCCATCATTGGGCAGACCTCTCGGACGGGGACTATGGCATCGCCGTTCTGAACGATTCGAAATACGGCTGGGACAAACCCGCCGACAATACCCTGCGCCTGAGTCTGCTGCATACGCCTTCGACCGAGAAACGCTATGCCGACCAACGGGATCTGGATTTCGGACGCCATACGATGACTTACTCGCTCGTCGGGCACGATGGCGACCATAACCGCGCCGGGGTGGTGGAGAAAGGCGAGCTGCTCAATCAGCCGCTCCTCAGCTTCACGACGCCGAAGCATCCCGGGAAGCTGGGACGAAGGTTCTCTTTTGTCGCGGCTTCGACCCCGCAGATCGCCGTCAAGGCGCTTAAGAAGGCCGAGGACGGCAGCGGTTATATCGTCCGTGTATTCGAGACGACGGGCAGGGAGGTGCGCGGCGCCGAGCTGGCTTTCCCCGTGCGGATCGTTTCGGCCGAGGAGGTGAACGGAATCGAGGAACCTGTCGGGGAAGCACGATTCGAAGGCAACCGGCTGCTCGTCGATGCCGGGCATTTTGCTCCCAAGACCTATAAGGTCACGTTGGCGGAGGCTCCCGTGACCGCCCCTGCGATCGAGAATGCCTTTGTGGATTTCCCTGTAAACCAGAACTCCATTTCGAGCGACCCGTTCAAGTCCGTCGCCAAGGTGGATAAGGAGTGCAACTCCTATGCTGCCGAGCTCATGCCCGAAGTGATCGTCCATGGCGGCATCGAATACCGCCGCGGCGAACCCGACGTGAAAAACGTGCTGAACTGCAGGGAGTCCGTCACGGTCGATTTGCCGCAGGGCGATTATAACAAGGTCTACATCCTCGCATCGTCGTCCAGGGGCGACCGCAAAGCCGTCTTCGACATCGACGGCCGCAAGTACGAGGCTGTCGTGCCCTATTACTCGGGCTTCCGCGCCCAGTGGGCCTGGGCCGACAAGACCAAGTCGTTCGTCAAGGACGGGACGATCGCCCATATCGGGAACCACCGGCACAAGATGAACGGCCGGAACGATGCCTATACCTTCACGTACCTTTACAGGCTCGGGTTCGATATCGCCCCCGGAGCCGGAAAGCTGACATTGCCCGAGGATGCCGACATCAATATTTTCGCCATCACGGTCTCCGGGAATCGGATCGACGGGACGCGGTGGGCCTGCGAGCCGCGTGCCCTGCCCGTGATCGAATAACGGGAAGACAGTCTATATGTGATAAGCCCGCTCCGGATGTTTCCGGAACGGGCTTATTCTCTATCCCTTTTCAGTAGTCACGCGATCCGTAGTCGGGGATGCGCTATATGGAAACGGCCCTCTGAAATGCAGGCCGGGTGCCATTGCGGACGCGGGGCATTTACCGCCCGAAAAATTTTGCGATCCGGGTGGTCGCGGCAGTGCCCATGCGGATCCGTCCCTGGATATTTTCGCTTTGGGGCTGCCGGGCGGGGTTGTGCAGCCATTCGTGGAAATCGACGTATATGCCTTTATTGATCATGAATTCGAAAGCTGCGTTCTTCAGCCTTTTTTCTTCGTTGTAGCCGGACTGGATGTTGGCGATCAGGTCTTCGAACGCGGCAAAATTGTACGGGTTGGAAACTGGGATTTCGGCTGTGTAATGTTGCTTTTTCATAACTTTTATCTTTTTTATAATTGAAGTTTTGTTTCATCAATTCTAAACGACCCAAAGTATTCGGAATCGGCCCCCTGACAGCGTGTGTATGCACTGCAATTTTGCCGGCTTACCCGGCGGGAAAATGGTCGGTATATGTTGCGTCGAAAATAACCGGTACAGCCTGCTTTCGAATCCGGCTGTATCGCAGACAGGAGTGTTTACTGCCGTGATCGTGTCGGCAAAGGTAGGGATAATGTGTTGAAATCCAAGCTTTATATGGTAATTTTTTCGATGCAAAAAATCGAAAAAAAACTTGCATCGGATTTTATTATTATATTAATATAATAATACCTTTGCCGGAAGGGGTGTGAATCCGTGGCGATTTTTCTTGTCTTTTTGCTTGTTCCGTTATCGGATTAATAATGTTCGGAATTGCATCTTGGTGGAAATGGCTTTATTATTGGAGTGGGAGGACGGTGGGGAAAATTGGGAACGTGCGGAATTTTGTCGCCCCGATCGGCAGGAATCCGCCTTAATTTTATACTTTTGCAAAACCATGTCTCCTGCATTGCGGATAAAACTTTTTTTCGCCCTTGCGGCGTTGTGCCTTGCCTCTGCGGCAAGGGCGCAGGGCGGCGCCTATGCCGTCAGCGGCCGGGTGATCGACCGCCTGACGCGGCAGCCGGTCGCCTATGCCGCCGTAGTGCCCGTCGGACAGGAACAACGCGGCGCATCGACCGATTCGCTGGGACGCTTTCGCCTCGAGCGGGTGCGGGCGGGTATTTTCCGCCTCTCGGCCTCGTCCGTTGGTTACAAGACCGTCGTCACGCCCGAATACCTCGTTTCGGCCGCCACGCCGTTCATCGAAATCGAAATGGAGGAGGATGCCACGCAGCTCGAAGCCGTGACGGTCGTGCCTTCGCCGTTCCGCGCCACGGCCGAAAGCCCCGTCGGGTTGCAGGTCATCGGGGTGCGGGAGATCGAAAAGAGCCCCGGCGCCAACCGCGACGTGTCGCGTATCGTACGTTCGTACCCCGGCGTGTCGTTCTCGCCCGTGGGCTATCGCAACGACCTGATCGTGCGCGGCGGCGGCCCGTCGGAAAACAAGTTCTATCTGGACGGCATCGAAATCCCCAATATCAACCATTTCGCCACGCAGGGCGCCACGGGCGGCCCCGTGAGCATCCTCAATGCCGACCTGATCCGCGAGATCGATTTCTATACCGGGGCTTTCCCGGCCGACCGTTCCGGGGCGCTGAGCTCGGTGCTGGACATCCGGCTGCGGGACGGGAACCCCGAGAAACAGACTTTCAAGGCGACGCTCGGGGCTTCGGAGGTGTCGCTGAGCGGGAGCGGCCATATCGGCGAGAAAACCTCCTACCTCTTCTCGCTGCGCCAGTCTTACCTGCAACTGCTGTTCAAGATGATCGGCCTGCCTTTCCTGCCGAACTACATCGACGGGCAGCTGAAGGTCAAGACGCGCCTTTCGGAGCACGACGAGCTGACGGTATTGGGGCTGGCGGGCTTCGACAACATGAAACTCAACCTCGACGAGGAGGGCGAAGACGCCGAGTACCTGCTGAGTTACCTGCCCCGCATCCGCCAGGAGACCTTCACCGTCGGGGCCTCATGGCGCCACTATGCGGGCCGCCATGTGCAGACCGTGTCGCTCGGGCACACTTATCTGAATAACCGCAATCTCAAATACCGCGGTAACGACGACTCGTCGGAGGACAACCTGACGCTGCGGCTGCGCTCCGTGGAGCAGAAGACCACGCTCCGCGCCGAAAACCGCAGCTATCTGGGGCGCTGGACGGTGCGTGAAGGCGCCGAACTGAGCTATTCGGGCTATACGAACCGTACCGAGCAACGGCTTTTCACCGATGAGGCGGCGCTCTCGGACTATCGTACCCGGCTGGGGATCGTGGGCTGGGGCCTGTTCGCCGGCGCGGATTATGCCTCGGCGGACAAGCGCTTCACGGCATCGGTCGGCGTGCGTGCCGACGGGGCCGACTATTCCGCGCGCATGGCGAGGTTCTGGCGTCAGCTTTCACCCCGGGCGTCGGTCTCATACCAGCTCGGCAAAGGGTGGTCGCTGAGCGGAAGCGCCGGGCTTTATTACCAGTTGCCGCCCTATACGGCCCTGGGATTCAAACAGGACGGGGTGCTGGTGAACGAGGCGTTGGACTACCTGCGTGTGGGAATGTTCAGCGTCGGAGGCGGATGGCGCCTGCGCGACCGTCTGGTCGTCTCGGTCGAGGGGTTCTACAAGAAATACGGGAATATCCCGCTTTCCGTCTCGGACGGCATCCCGCTCTCGTGCAAAGGCGACGACTATGGCGTGGTCGGCAACGAAGCGCTGCGCCCGACGGCCGTCGGGCGGTCGTACGGCATCGAGGCGATGGCACGCTGGCAGATACCCGGGAGGGTCAACCTCGTCGGTTCGGTGACCCTGTTCCGCAGCGAGTACCGTGCCGATGCCGCATCGGGGTATATCGTATCGGCCTGGGACAGCCGTTTCGTGGCGAACCTCAGCGGTACGTACGACCTGCCGCGCAACTGGAGCGTCGGGGCGCGCCTGAGCGCCGTGGGCGGGACGCCCTATACGCCCTACGATGTCGAAAAATCGTCGCTGGTCGAGGCCTGGGACGCCCAGGGACGCCCGTACTATGACTATGGGCGTTACAACGACGGGCGGCTCGACGCCTTCGCGCAGGTAGACCTGCGTATCGACAAGACCTTCTATTTCCGCCGCTGTATGCTCGGCTTTTACATCGACCTGCAGAACGTAACGGGCAGCAAACTCCGCCGTCCCGACGTGCTGATGTCGACGGGCGTGGTGGAGAATCCCGGAGCCCCGGCGGCGGAACAGCGTTACCGCATGAAGTATATCGGGCAGCAGAGCGGGTCGCTTATCCCTACGCTGGGTGTCACCGTCGAGTTTTAGAGGGGTACGGTGTCGCGTCCGGGGGATATCCCGGGATAAGGGCGCGGTATCCGGGGTGGCGGAGTCGGGATTCCGGCATGCCGCAGCGGGAGGCAGGAATGTGTCGGGAGGAAAATACGGAACCGCAGGGGTAGGCATCTCCGACCCCTGCGGTTTCTTGCGATCCGGGACGTGCCGGCTGTCATTTCCCGGTGCCCGGGGTATTCGTACCGCCCCTGCGATCCATCGCGAAACTGATGATGAACGGCATGGAGAGGAAGACGAGCGTGCCGACGGCTACCAGCCATGTGTAGGTGGCCGGGCTGCCTACGGGCAGCTGCGACGGCGGGAAAAAGGTGACGATGAACGAGAAGAGCACGGCCAGAAACCCGATGCCCCCGATGGCCCACATGCCGGCGTTCCCGCCCGGGACGCGGTAGCTGCGGGTCAGGCCGGGCTGCGTGTAGCGCAGGCGGATGCCCGCAGCGTACATCATCATATACATCACCAGGTAGAGCCCTACGGTCAGTGCGCTCAGCAGGAAGAACGCCACGCTCACGTCGTCCATGACGATGTAGAGCGACGAGAGCAGCGTGACGATGCAGCCCTGTATGATGAGGATGTTGACCTGTACGCCGTTTTTGTTGGTTTTTTGCAGGAAACAGGGCAGCACGCCCTCCTGAGCCGTCCACAGCAGGCCGCGGCTCGGGCCCGAAATCCACGACATGACGCCTGCCAGTGCGCCGAATGCCACGAGAAGCCCCATGACGTTCGAGAGCCAGCCGATGTGGTAGTGGTCGAAGACGATCTGGAACGTGGTGAACAGCCCCGACTGGAGGTTGATCTGGTCGTAGGGGGTGATGATCGCCACGGCCAGCGCACCCAGCGTGAAGAGCCCGAACGAGATCAGCGCCGCCAGGAACATGGCGCGCGGGAACTGGGTCTGCGGCTTATCGAGCTCCGGGGCATGTACGGCGTGTACCTCGACGCCGGCGAAGAGCAGCAGTATCCCGGCCAGGAATGCGATGTCGCTCATGCCCGTGATGTGCGGGAAGAGGCGCGGATGCACGTGGTGCGCCGCGTCGATATTGACGACCTGGCTGACGGTGTCGGGGATGTGCTCCAATGCGACGGGGTTGCCTCCGGCCATCCAGATGACGGCCATGACGATTACGACGATGCCGGGAAGCACCGTGCCGATCAGGAACCCTTTGCTCGTAATGCCCGATATGGCCGAGGTGCCGCGCAGCGTGACCAGCGTGGCGCACCAGTACATGGCGATCGAGAAAAGCCCCACGAAAAGTCCGTTCTGCGCCAGGCCGGGCATCCCGATCATATAGGCGATCGAGGCTGCGGCAAAGCCCAGCACGGTGGGGTACCATACGACGTTTTGGATCCATTGCAGGAAGATGGCCGTAAACCCCAGGTGTTTGTTGAACGCCTCCTTGACCCAGGTGTAGACCCCGCCGCCCTTCGAGGCGAAGGCGCTTCCCAGTTCGGCCCCTACCAGCGCCGCCGGGATCAGGAACAGGAACGTGGCGAAAAAGATGTAGAAGAACATCGTCAGCTCCTCCTGCGCCATCATCGGGAGTCCGCGCAGGCTGATAACCGCCGCCGCGGTCATCAGGGCGAGCTGTGTCGTGGTGATATTTTTACGTTTTGCCATAATGTGAAATTGTGTTTTACAACTGGCCGTCAATCAGTTTCTGTGCCGCAACGCGGCCGGGCGGATGTTTTTTCGGGCGTGTGCATGGTTTATGCGGGCGCTTCCGCACCCCGCGGGGCCCTCTGCGCCTGCGTGTTGACCGCCTGCGGACGGGGCGCAAAAAAACAGCAGGGAATCTCACGATTGCCTGCTGCCTTCCGGAGGATTGCCCTCCTGAAACTACTAACCCAAACTTAAATAAATGAAGAAACCTCACTGCGGTTGCTGTTCCGCAGTTACCCGGTATGTTGCAAATCCCGTGCCGTGCCGCCGTGCCGGAACGGCGTTTGTATGGATAGCAGGGTTCCCGCGCATCTTCCTCGCGGTTCGGCGGGGAACGGAATAGGGTATAAAAGGCACGCAGGACGCCTGTGAGGGCATCCTGCGTGTGGAATTCGGGCAGCACCCGTGCTACCGTGATTATGCCGGTTATTGGTACCTGCCGTCTTTGACATATACGGAACCTTCGTAGGTGCCGCTTATTTTGTATCCCTTGTCGGTGGTGAAATCGAGTACGAAACGATAACCGTCGTCTGCTTTCGTGACAGTTACGGTACCCGAGTTTATGAAACCGTATACTGATTCGTAATTGTCGTTGCGCTGTTCGCAGAAAGTACCTGTCGCCTGCATGGTTTCCATAAATTCCACTTGGCTTCCCGGTTCATAGGTGCCCGCTTCGCCGACATCCGAGGCCGTATAGGTGCCTTCCTGGAGGGCGGGGGCGTCGGAGTGCGCAGTCGTGAGGTAGAGCGATACGCAGTGCCCGGCTCCCGAGAGGTAGTCGTAGTCGATGTTGCCGTTGCCGTCGTCGCCCAATGTCGGCTGAACGTCGTAGAGATGTACGACGCAGTCGTCGAGCGCCGGGTCGCCGTTGTCATAGTATTTGGTCACGGCGCATACGAAATTGGCATCGGTGACATTGTTTTCGAGTTCGGGCAGGGGGTCGATGACGGTGGCGGTCTTGTCCTCGATCGCGATCGGGCCGGTATAGCTGGCCGTGAACTCCTCGTCGGTGGTCGTGGTCAACGTCGCTTCGACCGTAAAGGTCGTGCCGGATTTCGTTACTTTGATTTCGCCGGCCTTGAATTCCACTTTCGAGATATTGCCCTTGCCGTCGTTGACCATGCAGTAGGTCTTGGCCGGGTCGAACGTTCCGAAAGATTGGGTGGTGGCATATTTGTAAGTTGTAGCCTGCAAAGTGATGTTATCCAGATTCAAGGGAGTGAAGTAATAGAGATCCAGGCTCATGGCACGTCCGGCGTTGATGGTCGCATACACTCCGTCGGCACTTACGGCCTCGCCGTCGGCCAGCACGACAAGGAATTCGCCGTATCTTTTGCCTTCGGGGGTGCCGTAATAGCCGCCGGCTACCTGGCGGTCGAATACCGCAGGGCCGGTCAGGTCGGCATCGGTGGTCATCTCGACGGATTGAACCTCGGAGAGGATGGTGTTGTTGGCGGCGGCGACGGCGATGATATAGGTCGTCCTGTCCTTCAGGCCTTCGACCGTGATCTCCCCGGCCTGTGCGATGGCGGTGCCCTCGGCGAGAATCTTCTCGGCAGTCGGGACGGCTGCGCCCGTTACCTTTTCGATGCAGAGGTAGGCGGCCTTCTCAGCGTCGGTCAGCCCTACGGTGAAGGTGAGCGTCGTCATACCGGGGGTTCCGGCGGCCAGCGTTACCACGGGTGTCGGGGTTCCGGTCGTCATTTCGATGCTCTGGACTTCCGAATAGACGCCGGTGTTGGCTACGGCAGCCGCAATGACATATGTGGTGGAGGGCTTCAGGTCTTCGACGAGGATGTCGCCCGTCTGTGCGATGGCTTCGCCGTCGCGCAGTATCTCCTCGGCCGTGGGAAGGGTCAGCCCCTCGGTCTTTTCGAGGCAGACGTATGCCGCGGTTTCGGGGTCGGTCAGGGCGGCGTTGAACGTGAGGGTCGTGGTGGTCGTGGCACCTGCCTTCAGGACGACGGAGGGACGTACGTTCGGTGCCGTGGTCGAATGTTCGATGGTGCTGACCTTGCCGTTGAGTTTGCCTTTCGATGCTACGGCGGAGAGGCGGTAGGCCGTGTTGGGTTCGAGGCCGGAGATCGTGATGAGCCCCGATGCGGTTGCGGTTTGCCCGTTGGCAAGGATTGTTTCAGCCGTGGGAACGGTTTCGGAGGCCTTGGTGCAGACGTAGCTGCATTTGTCCGCGTCTTTGAGCGTGAGCGTGAATTTCAGCGAGTTGAATGCGGCGTCGCCGATGGCGAGCGTGACGCCTGGGTCAGGAGTTCCCCCCCCCTCGTTTTTGTCGTCGCATGAGCTTAGCAGACCGGAGCACAGCACCAACAGTGCCGTTCCCCATGACAGGAAAGATTTGATCATAGTGGTTAAACTTTGGAAATTAGTGGGTTAATACTGTTATTCTGGCGCAGGGCCGGCCGTCTTTGGATATTCAATCAGGTTACGGGGCAGCCGTGCAATGTGTGACGGGATAAAAGTAACCTTTCTGCCAAGAAAATCCAAATTTTTTTTATCCGTGATGCCTGAAAGTGCGATAAATCGGGGGTGAGGGTGCCGGGGCGAACGGGTGGAGGATAATATATTACAAGACAGCAGGGAATCTCACGATTGCCTGCTGCCCTTGGAGGATTGCCCTCCTAAAACTACTAACCCAAACTTAAATAAATGAAGAAACCTCGCTGCGGTTGCTGTCCGCAGTTGACAATCCTGTCGCAAAACGCATGCCAAAGGCAAGGCCCGGAACATGATTCCGGGCCTTGTGCCGTTATGGGGTATTACTGCGTCCCTGCGGGGTATGGTGTGCGGGAGTTTACCGGAAGATGCCCGTGTAGGTCGAGGGCGAGAGTGCGCGCAGCTCCTCCTTCACCGCTTCGGCCACGTCGAGCGTTTCGATGAATGCGGCGATCGACTCGTGCGTGATGTGGGCATTGGTGCGGGTCAGCGCTTTGAGTGCCTCGTAGGGCTTGGGATAACCTTCGCGGCGCAGGATGGTCTGGATGCCTTCGGCAACGACGGCCCAGTTGTTCTCCAGGTCGCGCTCGAGGGCTTCGCGGTTGAGGATTACCTTGTTCAGCCCCTTCATCAGCGAGCGGAGTGCGATGGCCGCATGGGCAATGGGGACGCCGATGTTACGCAGCACGGTCGAATCGGTCAGGTCGCGTTGCAGGCGCGAAACGGGGAGCTTCGACGCGAGGTGTCCGAAGACGGCGTTGGCGATGCCGAAATTCCCCTCGGCGTTCTCGAAGTCGATGGGGTTGACCTTATGGGGCATGGCGCTCGAACCGACTTCGCCCGCTTTGATCTGCTGTTTGAAGTATTCCATCGAGATGTACGTCCACATGTCGCGGCAGAGGTCGATCAGGATGGTGTCGATGCGCTTCATGTTGTCGAAGATCGCCGCGAGGTTGTCGTAATGCTCGATCTGCGTGGTGTATTGCGAGCGGCAGAGCCCCAGTGTTTCGCCTACGAATTTGTTGGCGAAGGCTACCCAGTCGTACTGCGGGTAGGCTGCCCGGTGGGCGTTGAAGTTGCCTGTCGCGCCGCCGAATTTGGCGGGCACCGCGATGTCGTGCAGCATGGCGAGCTGTTTCTCCACGCGTTCGACAAAGACCATGAACTCCTTGCCCAGCGTCGTGGGGGAGGCCGGCTGGCCGTGGGTGCGGGCCAGCATCGGCACGTCGCGCCATTCGTCGGCGAAGGCGGCCAGTTTGTCGCGCACCTCTTCGACGGCCGGGTAGTAAACCCCTGCCATAGCGTCCTTGAGCGAGAGCGGGATGGCCGTGTTGTTGATGTCCTGCGAGGTGAGGCCGAAATGTACGAATTCCTTGTAAGCCCCCAGTCCGAGGCTGTCCATTTTTTCCTTGATGATGTACTCTATGGCTTTGACGTCGTGGTTGGTGACCGATTCGATCTCCTTCACGCGCTCGGCGTCGGCCGGTGCGAAATCGAGGTACAGGGCGCGCAGGGCTGCGAATTTCGTATGGTCGATGTCCGCCAGCTGGGGCAGCGGCAACTCGCACAGCGCGATGAAATACTCCACTTCGACGCGAATGCGGTAGCGGATGAGCGCCTGTTCTGAAAAATAATCGGCTAATTTCCCCGTTGTATTACGATAGCGGCCATCGACGGGGGAGATGGCGGTAAGGCTGTTGAGCGGATTGGAGTTCATGGATTTATGTATGGTTTTATATAATACGCCTCCGGCGTCCGGACTCCGCCTGCGCCCGGCAGGGCCTGCCCGAAGGCTTTGCCCCGCCCGCCGGCAAAGTTCCGGCACCAAATTTACGACATTTAATTGAAATACGCATAATTTTCCCTACCTTTGTAGGGTTGTAAACCGAAAATGCAATGAATTTTCTGACAGCGATCATAGATGGCCTGGTGAGGTTCGTGCAGCGCAATCCGCTGACGACCCTGGTCATCCTCATCCTGGCTGTCGGCGCCCCGGCGCTGCTCAGGGGAATCGCACTTTTTTTTCTCTATTTCATTATGGGAGTCATCGTATTGGTAGTAGCGGCGATCCTGCTGTTCCGCTGGCGCGTCTATAAGATGCGCCGCCGGATGGAAGAACAGTTCGGCGAAGGGAACTTCGGCGGACAGGGCTTCGGCTCGCCCTTTGCAGGGGAGCCCCGCAAGGGTCGCGAAGGCGAAGTGAAGGTATATAAAACCTCGGAAACGCCCGAGAAACGGGTCTCGCGCGACGTGGGCGACTATGTCGAATTCGAAGAGACCAAGGAGCCCGGAGAGGAGTAGCGCCATGTGGAAGATATTTGAGTTGATCGGCCGTTATTTCATGCTGATGGGAAAGGTCTTTTCCCGTCCGGAGAAGGCTGCCATCTACCGCCGGCGCATCATTTACGAAATGGAGTCCCTGGGAATCGACTCGATCGGCCTGACGGCCATTATTTCGGTATTCATCGGTGCGGTCATCACCCTGCAGATGTGCATCAACCTCGATTCGCCGTTCATCCCCCGTTCGCTGGTCGGTTACGCCACGCGCGAGACGATGATCCTCGAATTTTCGTCGACGGTCGTGGCGCTGATCCTGGCCGGCAAGGTTGGTTCGAGCATCGCTTCGGAGATCGGCACGATGCGCATTACCGAACAGATCGACGCGCTGGAGATCATGGGCGTCAATTCGGCTTCGTACCTCATCCTGCCGAAGATCGTCGCCGCGGTGGTCTTCTTCCCGTTCCTGACCATCCTCAGCATCGCCATCGGAATCATCGGCGGCTGGGCCATCGCCTACCTGACCGGCATCATGATCCCGGCCGACTATGTCGACGGACTGCTGATGGACTTCAAGCCCTATTCGATCGTCTACTCGCTTATCAAGACCGCCGTGTTCGCCTATATCATCACCTCGATTTCGGCGTTCTACGGTTACTTTGCCAAGGGCAATTCGCTCGAAGTGGGCGCCGCCTCGACGCGCGCCGTGGTGGCCAGTTCCGTGGTAATCATGATCTTTAACCTGATCCTTACGCAAGTCCTGCTGATATGATACGTGCCGAGCACATCACCAAATCGTTCGACGGGCGCGTGGTGCTCGACGACATCTCGATCGAGTTCCTGACCGGGAAGACCAACCTCATCATCGGGCGCAGCGGTTCGGGCAAGACCGTGCTGCTGAAAACGCTGGTAGGGCTGCATGAACCCGATTCGGGCGACGTGTGGTACGACGATACGAATTTCACGCGTCTCGATTTCCGCGAGCGGCGCGCCATCCGCAAGGACATCGGCATGATTTTCCAGGGCGGGGCGCTGCTCGACTCTTCGACCGTCGAGGAGAACGTCAAGCTGCCGCTCGACCTCTTCACCTCGCAGAGCGAGAAAGAGAAGATGGAACGTGTGGATTTCTGCCTGCAGCGCGTGCGGCTGGAAGACGCCAACCACCTCTATCCCGCCGAGTTGTCGGGCGGAATGATCAAGCGCGTGGCCATCGCCCGCGCCATCGTGCTCAACCCGCGTTACCTGTTCTGCGACGAGCCCAACTCGGGCCTCGACCCGCAGACCTCGATCGTCATCGACAACCTGATCCACGAAATCACGCGCGAGTACAACATCACGACGATCATCAATACGCACGATATGAACTCGGTGATGGAGATCGGCGAGAAAATTGTATACATCCACGAAGGCCGCAAGTGGTGGGAGGGTACCAAGGATGATATCCTGCATGCCGACAACCCGGAACTCAACGATTTCGTATTCGCCTCGGCGATGGCCAAAAAGGCCAAGCTGGCTGCAAAGTAGGCAGCCGGGTTCCTAAAAAAATTTAATTTTTTATTTGCGTAATATACATAAAGTATGTACTTTTGCGCAGTGAAAAAATAGTGCATTTTTTTATTAACAAATAAATCATAAAACTATGTCAAAGATCAAAGTTGGTATCAACGGTTTCGGTCGTATCGGCCGTCTGGTATTCCGCGCTGCATGCAACAATGCAGACATTGAGGTTGTAGGTATCAATGACCTCGTTCCGGTAGACTACATGGCTTACATGCTCAAGTACGACTCGGTACACGGCCGTTTCAACGGTACGATCGACTATAACGTGGAGAAGGGCCAGCTCATCGTGAACGGCAACGTGATCCGCGTAACCGCCGAGAAGGATCCCGCAAACCTGAAGTGGAACGAAGTCGGCGCCGAGTATATCGTAGAGTCGACCGGTCTGTTCCTGACCAAGGAGAAGGCCGAGGCCCACATTGCAGCCGGTGCCAAATACGTCGTTATGTCGGCCCCCTCGAAGGACGACACCCCGATGTTCGTATGCGGCGTGAACACCGACAGCTACGCCGGCCAGAAGATCGTTTCGAACGCATCGTGCACCACGAACTGCCTCGCTCCGCTGGCTAAGGTCATCAACGACAACTTCGGCATCGTCGAGGGGCTCATGACCACCGTACACGCTACCACCGCAACGCAGAAGACCGTAGACGGCCCCTCGATGAAGGACTGGCGCGGCGGCCGTGCTGCCGGCGGCAACATCATCCCCTCGTCGACCGGTGCTGCAAAGGCCGTAGGCAAGGTGATCCCCGCCCTGAACGGCAAACTGACCGGTATGGCATTCCGCGTTCCGACGCTCGACGTTTCGGTCGTAGACCTGACCTGCCGTCTGGAGAAGGGCGCTTCGTACGACGAGATCAAGGCTGCCATGAAGAAGGCTTCGGAGAACGAGTTCAAGGGTATCATCGAGTACACCGAGGACGACGTGGTTTCGACCGACTTCACGGGTGACGCCAACACCTCGATCTTCGACGCAAAGGCCGGTATCGCACTCAACCCGAACTTCGTGAAGCTCGTGGCTTGGTACGACAACGAGTGGGGCTACTCGAACAAGGTCGTGATGCTGATTCAGAAGATGGCCGCTTACAACAACAAATAATCGTAAGCCGTCGCTATAATGGAAGAAGGAACCCGCGTGGGTTCCTTCTTTTTTTTGTGGCTGCGGGGAGGGCTGAGGTTGCCGGGCTGCCTGGCGGCGTGTCCCGGGGCGGCGGGCGTTGTCCCGGGATGCCCGCTACCGGGCTTCGGAATCCACGCGCATCTCGATCGAGGCGCCCGACCACTGGTTGATGAGGCGCTTCTCCGCGCGGAGCCGCCGCCCGCCGTATGCGATGCGGATTTCGACTTCGAAGGGTGCCGTGTCGCCGATGTCGTTGCCGGCCGGCAGCGTATGGGGTACGATATAGATGTAGAGCAGAAGGTGGTCGCACGGCCCGGTTTCGAGGCTTGCGCGGCCGTCGCCGGGAATCCCGGCGGGCTTTTCCCGCAGGTTCGAGCCGACGTCGGCGACATGCGCCTCGGCCGATGCGAAGCCCGTGCGGTTGCCCGCCGTGTCGAAGCAGCCGCACATCAGTGCGACGTTGTAGCGCCACCAACCTTCGTAGCGGCTCGAAATCTCGATTGTGAATCCCTCTTTTGTTGCCATACGGTGCAAATATAGCGATTTTTGCCGAAGATGGAATCCGCGGCCGGAATTTCCGGAGCCTGTGCCGTGCCTCTTCTGCGGGCGGGCGACCGGATATCCGGGAGTGCGGGGATGCTAAAACTCTGCATTTTCTTTGCAAATGTCTTATATTTTCGTAACTTTGTGCCCTAAATGCGCTCCTATGGAGGAAACAAAAAGATATACGATTGCTTACAGGGGGCTCAGGAGCGGCCTGCACGACTTTCATTTCAAGGTCGACGGCGGGTTGTTCAGGGCTTACGGCAGTACGGAGATCAAGGACGGAGACTGCGATGTCTCGGTCGCCCTGGAGCGCGGCGAGTCGATGCTTACGCTCGATGTTACCGTGGACGGTAGTGTCGTCGTGGAGTGCGACCGCTGCCTGGAAGACTGCAATGTGCCGATCCACTACGAGGGGCAGTTGCTGGTGAAATTCTCGGACGAGGTGCACGAGTACGACGGCGAAGTCATGTGGCTGCTGCCGATGGAGGATGAAGTCGACCTGACGCAGTACATCTACGAGAGTATCGTGCTGGCGTTGCCTTACCAGCGGGTGCATCCCGACGGGGAGTGCAATCCCGAGATGCTGGAACGCTTCCGCATCGTTTCCGACGAGGAGTTTGGGGGGATCGAAGCCCGGGCCGAGGCCGAGGGCCGCAACGAGGGCGAATGGGCCAAGCTGGCCGCGCTCAAGGAGCAGATGGAGGCCGACCGGGGGGACGGGACGCAAACAGAACGAAAGGAATAAGCTATTTCCGGCCGGGGAGGCGCTTTTGTCCCGGGCCGGGGAATATTTGACTGGAAATACGTTAAACTTATAATTTATATTGTAAAATGGCACATCCTAAACACAAAGTCTCGTCGACGCGACGCGATAAGAGAAGAACTCATTACAAGGCTGTCGTTCCGACGGTGGTCATCTGCTCGAACTGCGGCGCAGCTACGTTGTATCACCGCGTATGCCCCGAATGCGGTTTCTATCGCGGAAAGCTGGCGATCGAGAAAAAGGCTGCCGAATAAATCGGCAGGGTTAAAGAGTGCATCCGCGAGGCTGCCCTCTTTTTAGTTTATGCAAGCACCTGTCTTTGTTGCGTGCGGCCGTCCGGCCTATGGCCGGGATGCCGGCGCAGGGAGGGCGGGAGATGAAATTTAACCAAATCGCACGATTATGTTAAAGATTGGTGTAGATGCCATGGGGGGCGATTATGCGCCCGAGGCTGCGGTCAAGGGGGCTGTCATGGCACTCGATGCGATCGGGCCGGACAGCCGTATCGTATTGTTCGGCGACGAGGCGAAGGTCAAGGCCGTGCTCGCGGCCGAAGGCTGTCCTGCCGAACGGTTCGACATCGTCGCCACTACCGAGGTGATCGAAATGGGCGATCATCCCGCCAAGGCGTTCCAGGCCAAGGCCGACTCCAGCATCACGGTGGGTTTCGGCTACTTGGCCAAAGGGGCCATAGACGGTTTTGCCAGTGCCGGCAGCACGGGCGCCATGATGGTCGGGTCGATGTACGCCGTAAAACCGATCGAAGGAGTCATCCGTCCCACGATCTCATCCATCATTCCTACGGTCACGGGGCATCCCGCGCTGTTGCTGGACGTGGGGCTGAACGTAGACTGCAAACCCGAAGTGCTGGCGCAGTACGGGCTGATAGGCTCGATTTATGCCGAAGCCGTACTCGGGATCCGGAAACCCCGTGTAGCCGTGCTCAACATCGGCGAGGAGGAGACCAAGGGCAATACGCAGTCCAAGGCCACGTATGAATTGCTGAAGGCTGACGGCCGCATCGACTTTGTGGGTAACGTCGAGGCATCGTACCTCTTCACGGGCAAGGTCGCCGACGTGGTCGTCTGCGACGGTTTCGTGGGCAACACGGTGCTGAAGATGGCCGAGGGCCTCTACCACATCAACAAGAAACTCGGCGGCGGAAACGCTTTCTGGGATGCGATGAATTACGAGAACGTGGGCGGCACGCCCGTGCTCGGTGTCAATGCGCCTGTGGTCATCGGCCACGGCATCTCATCGCCCAAGGCAATCAGGAGCATGATCCTTTCGACCGAGCGGTGCATTACGGCGGATCTGACCGCCAAGTTGCAGCGCGCTTTCAAAAATTAATAATCATTAGGTAAAGAAACAGTTAATGGGCAAGATAACAGCAGCAATTACCGGTGTGGGTCTATATCTCCCCGATTATATCCTCACCAACGAAGAATTAAGCACCATGGTCGACACGTCCGACGAGTGGATCATGTCGCATATCGGCGTCAAGACGCGCCATATCCTCAAGGGCGAAGGCGTCGGCACTTCCTATATGGGTGCCCGCGCGGTCATCAACCTGCTGGACAAGGCGGGCGTAGACCCGATGGAGGTGGATCTGGTGATCTGCGCCACGGTGACCCCCGATATGTTCTTCCCTTCGACGGGTAATCTGATCGCCGACCAGGCGGGTTGCAAAAACGCTTTCGCATACGACGTTTCGGCGGCTTGCAGCGGGTTCCTCTTCGCACTGACGACGGGCGCCAAGTTCATCGAGTCGGGATCGTGCAAGAAGGTAGTCGTGGTCGGCGCCGACAAGATGTCGACCATCGTCGACTATACCGACCGTTCTACCTGTCCGATCTTCGGCGACGGTGCCGCAGCCGTGCTGCTGGAACCCAATACGGAGGGTTACGGCGTGCTGGACGAGATCCTGCGTTCGGACGGCTCGGGCGAGTTGCAGCTTTACATGAAGGCCGGCGGTTCGCGCTATCCGGCTTCGATCGAGACCGTGCAGAACAACTGGCACACGATCATGTGGGACGGACACGCCGTATTCAAGGCCGCCGTTTCGAAGATGGCCGACGTATCGGTGGAGATCATGGAGCGCAACAACCTTACCTCGGACGACATCCGTTATCTGGTTCCCCATCAGGCCAACCTGCGCATCATCGACGCTACGGCACGCCGCATGGGGCTCGACCATGACAAGTGCATGATCAATATCGACCGCAACGGCAACACTACGGCGGCGACGATCCCTTCGTGCCTCTACGACTACGAGAAGGAGCTGAAGCCGGGCGACAACCTGATCCTGTCGGCATTCGGCGGCGGGTATACGTGGGGTGCCATCTATGTGAAGTGGGCTTACGACGGTTCGAAAGCCTGCCAGGTCGATCCTGCCGAGAAATAATCCGGTGCGGGCGGGAGCCCGCCCGAAAGCACAGGTGGGGCGGAAACTTATACGGTTTCCGCCCTTTCCGTACCGGAACCGCACGTGCCGGAGCGGCGGATGCGGGATTTTTTCGTATATTTGGACTTGGGCATTGCTGCCGCGGTTTCAGATTCTTTTCGGATTCGCGGTCTAACTTTGCCCCGAAGAATATTGCTGCTTATGAAAATCCTGATCGTGGAAGACGAACCCTCCCTGCGGGAGATCATGGTGCAGACGCTGCGCCGCGAACAGTATGTGGTCGAGCAGGCGTCCGATTACGCATCGGCGCTCGAAAAGATCGCCGGATACGATTACGACTGTATCCTGCTGGACATCATGCTGCCCGACGGCAGCGGCCTGCGGATACTCGAAGAGCTCAGGCGGCAGCGAAAACCTGCCGGCGTGATCATCATTTCGGCCCGGGATTCGCTCGATGACAAGGTCGAGGGGCTCGAGCTCGGGGCCGACGATTACCTGCCCAAGCCGTTCCACCTGGCGGAACTGAGCGCCCGTATCCGCAGCGTCGTGCGCCGTCACCAGCGCGACGGGCAGCAGAGCCTCGACGTGGGGAATGTCCGCCTCTACCCCGACAGCCGCCGTGTGGAGGTGGCCGGGTGCGAGGTGGAACTGCTGCGCAAGGAGTACGACATCCTCTACTATTTCATGAGCCGCCCGAACCATATGGTCGATAAGGCCACACTGGCCGAAGCCGTGTGGGGCGACCATATCGACCAGGCTGATAATTTCGATTTCGTATACGCCCAGATGAAGAACCTGCGCCGCCGGCTCCACGACGCGCAGGCCGACATCGAGATCCGGGCCGTCTATGGGTTCGGCTATAAACTCGTTGCCCCATGAGATTGGTCTATCGCATCGTATTGCACATGTCCTGGGCCCTCTCGCTGTTGCTGGCGGGGTGGGCCGTGTTGTTCTACCTGACGATGATCGACGAGATCAACGACGAGGTGGACGATTCCCTGGAGAATTACGCCGAGATGCTGGTCACGCGGAGCCTCGCAGGGCGGGAGCTGCCTGCGGCCTATTCGGGCAGCAACAACGGCTATTACCTGCACGACGTGTCGGCGGAGTATGCAGAAGAGCGGCCCCGGATGGAGTTCTCGGATGAGGTGTTTTTCATTCCCGACAAGGACGACGACGAGCCGGCGCGGGTGCTGCGGACGATATTCCGCGACAGCGGGGGACGTTACAAGGAGCTGACCGTGATGACCCCGACCATCGAAAAGGACGACCTGCAGGAGGCCATCCTCTGGTGGATCGTATATCTCTATCTTTTCCTGTTGCTGACGATCCTGCTGGTCAACGTGCTGGTGCTTCATCGTACCCTGCGGCCGCTCTATGCCCTGCTGCGATGGTTCGACAGTTATACCGTGGGCGGGAAGAACGCCCCGCTGGTGAACGACACGAAGGTCATCGAGTTCCGGCGGCTGAACGAGGCGGCGAACCGATATGCCGAGCGGGCGGAGTCCTTGTTCGAACGCCAGAAACAATTCATCGGCAATGCCTCGCATGAGATGCAGACCCCGCTGGCCATTTGCCGCAACCGGCTGGAGATGCTCGTGGACGACGGTTCGGCGCTGACCGAGGCGCAGCTCGGCGAAATTCTGAAGGTGCAGGGGACGCTGGACTACCTCGTGCGACTCAACCGCTCGCTGCTGCTGCTTTCGAAGATCGAGAACGGGCAGTTCCCCGAGACGGAACAGGTCGATTTCAACGCCCAGGTGCGGCGCACGGCCGAGGATATGGAGGAGATCTACGCCGGGCGCGAAATGCGTTTCGAACTGCATGAGCAGGGGCACCTGTCGGCGCGGATGAATCCGTCGCTGGCGGCCAGCCTGGTGTCGAACCTGCTGAAAAACGCCTATGTCCACGGTGACAGGGGCGGGACGGTGTCGGTCACTGTTGCCCCGCATGAACTGCGCGTCTGCAACAGCGGCGGCGGGGGCGCACTCGACGCGGAGCATATCTTCGAGCGCTTTTACCAGGGGACGAAGAAGGAGGGCTCGACGGGGCTCGGCCTCTCGATCGTCGACGCCGTGTGCCGCCTTTACGGGCTGCGCGTGGGATACTCCTATATAAATAGGTGTCACTGTTTCTCGGTGCATTTCCGGATATAAAAAAACGAAAAAAAACGGATCGGGGCCGATTATTTCAAATTCGTTTCAGCTTTGGGTCGCAACTTTGCACTGTGAATATAAGTCAAACCTAATATTGAAACGATTATGAAAAAGCTCATGATGATTCTCGCAGGCACAGCCCTGATTGCAACTTCCGCCCCCGCATTCGCGGGCAACGACCGTCCGATCGCAGTCGGCGAACTTCCGGCCTCGGCACAGCAATTTATCAAGACGCATTTCGGCGGCATCGAGGTCGCCTTGTCCAAAGTGGACGAGGAACTTTTCGACAAGGACTACAAGGTGGTGTTCGTCAACGGCGCGAAGGTCGAATTCACGAAGAACGGCGAGTGGAAAGATGTCGAATGCAAATACGGCGAGGTGCCGGCCGCCATCGTGCCGCAGCAGATCCGCGACTATGTCGCCAAGAACTATCCCGACCGCAAGGTCACGGCGATCGATCGCGACCGCCGCGACTATGAAGTTGAACTGGACAACGGCCTCGACCTGAAATTCGACCTGAAATTCCGTCTGATAGACATCGACGATTAATCCCGGTATTAACCTCAAATTCGGAATCGTATGAAGAAATTCACGGTATTGGTAATGGGACTCGTGTCGCTGGGTGCGATGGCGGGTTGTGAAGACGACGATAGGAAATCGGTAAGGGTGCCGGCCGCCGTGCAGGGTGCTTTCGGGAAAATGTTCCCCGCTGCGAGCCATGTCGAATGGGAAGACAGGGGCGGATATGTAGTCGCCGATTTCCGCAGCGCGGGCACGGTCATGCAGGCATGGTTCGATGCCGCCGGCAAATGGCACATGACCGAGGAGGACATCTCCTATGCCGAACTGCCCCAGGCGGTGCGTACAGCCTACGAGGCCGGCGATTATGCCGCCTGGCATGTGGACGACGTGGACAAGTTGCAGCGCAACGGCCAGGAGACGGTCTACGTGATCGAAGTCGAACACGCCAAGCAGGAATTCGACCTCTATTATTCCGAAGACGGCGTGCTGTTGCGCGAGGCGGCCGATACGGACGGTAACGGCGACCACGGCGATATGCTCCCGCAGGAACTGCCGAAGGCAGTCAGCGATTTCATCGCCCGGAAATACCCCGGTGCCCGTATCATCGACGCGGAGCGGGAGAAGGGAAATACCGAGGTCGATATCATCTTCGCCGGGAAAGCGCTCGAAGTATGCTTTGGTACGGGCGGCGCCTGGCTGTGGACGAAGACCGAGTTGCGTCTTTCGGAGATTCCGGATGTGGTGAGGCGGGCTTTGCAGTCATCGCAGTACGGCACGTGGGAGATCGACGATGCCGACCTCTACGAAAGCCCCGACCGCGTATGGTATGCCTTCGACATGGAAGACCCGCGATCCGAACGGGAGGCGACGGTGCGTATCCTCGGGGACGGCACCCTGCTCTGATCGTCCCGCATATTTGTACGGAGCCTGCATCTCTGGGTGCGGGCCCCGTTTTTTTTTGTTATAACATAGAGCTATATCGTTATAAAATAATATGATGTGTTTTTCGTACAAATTAGTAGAAACTATTGTATATTTGTATCAGGAAAAGAAAATACAAACACAAACTTAAAACAATATTACTATGTTAAGCAAGAAATTACATGACGCACTGAATGCGCAGATCAACGCCGAGCTGTGGTCGGCCTATCTTTATCTTTCGATGTCGATGGACGCCGAGAACAAGGGGCTGAAAGGTGTGGCCAACTGGTTTTTCGTCCAGTTCCGCGAGGAGCAGGATCATGCCCGCATCCTGATGAACTACATCAATTCGCGCGATGCCAAGGTCGTGCTGAAGCCGATTGAGGAGGTGCGTACCGAGTGGACGTCGCCGCTCGATATGTTCAAGGATACGCTGGAGCATGAGAAGGTAGTGACTTCGATGATCAACAACCTGGCAGCCATCGCTGCCGAAGATAAGGATTTCGCATCGTCGAACATGCTCGTATGGTTCGTCGACGAGCAGGTCGAGGAGGAGGAGTCGGCACGCGACATGATTACCGCCTGCGAGGCTGTCGAGGGTAACAAGTTCGGGCTTTATACGCTCGACAAGGAACTGGCGGCCCGCGTTTACCAGCAGGCTTCGCCGCTTGCCACGGCAACCGAATAATTCGCAGCGAACTTGATTGCTGAGTCTGCCGCCCCGGGAAACCGGGGCGGCTGCTTTTGCAGGGTGACCCGGCAGCCTGCGCATCCGGGCCGGATGGCGGGGGGACAGTTCCGGGGGAGCTATTGGGGAGAAGCTATTC